>ENA-UPXC01001333-UPXC01001333.1-human-gut-metagenome-genome-assembly--contig:-NODE-1333-length-36533-cov-46.375494_pt1 | contig 36533 bp, 30 predicted proteins | sample MGYA00250047_ERZ773371 | MGnify/ENA primary metagenome ERZ773371 (study PRJEB29103, sample SAMN06111975) | human gut metagenome | biome: human gut; feature: ankylosing spondylitis patient; material... | reverse complement strand
TGGGGGATTAGCTCAGCTGGGAGAGCGCTTGCATGGCATGCAAGAGGTCACCGGTTCGATCCCGGTATTCTCCACCATCTGTTCAAACAAGAATTTATGTAGCACTGTTGATTTTCAACAGTGCTTTTCTTTTTGTCTGAACGGATTTTTTGAAGAATCCGCTAACTTTGCCTGATTTTCAAGATTTGCAGCCAATCCATAGTGTAACCCCCCATTCTTTGGTGTTTCGTTATTTTTTTAATTTTTGTTTGTTACTCGACAGTTCAGCAGGCGGTCGAATCAATCCCTTCAAAATACTGTGAGAGGTTAAAGTTAAAGCTGACGCTGATTTGATACCCGCGATAAACGTCCACCCTGCGAATGAGCTGGTTGACGATCATCTTCTTCGCTTCAAAGGTGGCATGGTCATAGAGGTCTGCGTAAGAGATCAGTTCTTCGTACTGCTTTGCCACTTCCTCCATCAGTTCAGTGGTCTTTTCCAGTTCTGCGCTGACAGATTCGCAGAGGGCTTCTGCCTCCTTGAGTTTTTCTTCCTGCGTTGTGATCATCTCCGCAAGGATCTCTTTCGGCAAGGCACTTTCACCCTTAATGCAGGCTAAAATCTCAGCTTTCAGAGAAAGCAGATCTTTTTCTGCCTTGTTCCGCTGTGCCTGAAGCGTTTGCAGGTGGCTTTTGCGCTCAGCAAGTTCCCGTTCGTATCGCTTTGTGATAAGCTGTTCTTTCGAGATACCCTTCATCCGGGCGAAAATCTGCCGCACCAGCTTGTCGATGATTTCATCCAGAATGTGTACGGTGTAGCCCGTCTGCCCGGTGCATTCGGTCTGCTTGCGGAGCTTGCCATAGCAGGTATAGCGGACACGCAGGGTATCGTCCAATGAGCCATCCGGTAACTTGCGCCATTTCCGGCTGGTGGTCAGAGTCAGCTTTGCACCACAGTGTCCACAGTAGGCGTTCCCCGCAAGCAGCGACTGCCCACGGGTATTCAACGGGACATGATGTTCCGCTTCTTCTGCCGCATGAGCGGAACGGCATTCCCGGATGCGCTGTGCCGCCTCAAATTGCTTCTGCGAGATGATCTGCAATTCCGGCATCACCTCAGACCGAGCTTCACCACAGCGGAGAACGCCCGTGTAGGTCAGGTTTGCGACCATTCCCCGGATGCTTGCCGGATGCCAGCACTTGCCAGACCTTGCGCGATAGCCAGCATCGTTCAGATAAGTCGTAATGCGCTGCGCACCGTAGCCCTCGTACACATACTTGTCAAAGACGATCCGCACTATGGCAGCTTCCTGTTCGTTGATGTGCAGCTCATACAGTTCGTGCTTGCGCTTGTTGATGCGTCCGCTCCGCACTAAGTCGTAACCATAAGGTGCGTTCCCACCCTTGAAGTGACCTTCCTCCACGAGCTGCCGCATACTGGTGCGGGTTCGGACGGAAGTTTTTTCGCTTTCGCCGTCCGCCTGCCAGAAGCGGATATAGTTCAGTAGTTTGTCGGTGTGGTTGTCGAAACGCTGTTCCCCCTCTTGGGTACTCCATACCCGGATGCCGTTCCGTACAAACCATTCCACCACAAAAGGCGTTTCATCCGCGATACGCCCGATGCGGTCGAACATGAACACCAGCAGGATGTCAAACTTGCCATTCCGGGCATAGTCCTTGATGATTTGCAGCTTGTCGCGGGCGGCGGCACGGACTTTGTGGCCAGACACGCCCTCTTCCTGTTCTTCATGGACGATGACCCAGCCCTTCGCTTCGGCAAATTTGTGACACGCCTTGCGCTGCATAGGAAGGTCTGCTTCATGATTCGAGTTGAAATCCACCTGCTTATCGGTGGAAACGCGGTACAGACAGCATACACGATTATTCGTCATAAATATTCTCACTTTCTTTCAGTGAGATGAATGATGATTCGGTTATCAAAGAACATTTGGGAGCAGTTCCCTGGTTGACCCGAACACCGCTTCCATCTCCAGTATAGCGTATAACGTGTGTTTCGTCCATACCTTTCAGCTTGCTTTCTTCGTATAACTTGTTGCAAGCAGGATGTCACGGATGCGCTCAAAGGTTTCGGTGTTGGCTTCCTTAGCAAAGCTGAGAACGACCGGATAACCGTTGATCACCAGATACTGCTTATTGGGGTCGTTGTCCAAGGGGATGTTGGTTGCGAGCTGAGAAAACTTTTCTGTCATTGCATCACCGTTCCTTTATTATTCTGTTTCTTTTTGATTCATGTGCAGATCATCCAATCAGTTCTTTCAATCGTTCCAGTTTTTCCTGTGTTGTTTCCTTGCGGAAGCTGACCCCGATGCAGGAGACGGGAACGCACATTTCCAGCAGGCGGTCGTAGATGCGGGCGTGGGCGGTATCCTGCGGATGCCGAATATCGTCCAGTGTCAGATTGGTCGTGACGATCAGGGGCTTCCGGCTGCGGTAACGGCTGTCTATGATGTTGTAAATCTGTTCCAGTGCATACTCCGTGCCACGTTCCATTCCAAAATCGTCAATGATGAGCGGCGGACAGCAGCACAGCCTGTCCACTGTTCTCTGTGTGCATAGTCTGCCACTGCTCCACATAGCGGTGTGCATGGTGCATCTGTGGGCAGTGCCCGTTGTCGTTTGCGAATGTCCAGTCCAGCATAGCGAAATCAGAAAAGCCGTCTGCTTTCAGCCGCCGCACAAGGTCGAGGTGCTTCCGTTCCTTAATAGCTGTTTCCTGTTGTTCCCGTTCAGCCTTGTGACAGGCACATTCTACCGGATGCTTGTTCTTTCCCATCAGGACAAGACCTTTGGCAAAGAAGGCTTCCTTGGGCGTTTGGCACTTGCCGCAGTAGAGCAAACCAACTGCCCCATAATAATCCATTGCGTTTTCGGGCATACTGGAAACAGATTGTTCCAAAATCTTCTCAATCGTTTTTATAGGCTTTCTCCTTCCGCAAAGGTGTATTCCGGGATACCCGGTGCTGTCTTTTTCTCTGATTGCTGCCGCTTTGCCCAGATACGCAGCGTTGCAGCATGGTCGGCGTACTTTCTTCCGGTAGACTGGATATAAGCTGAAAGCTGCTCGATCAGATCATCCAGCCCGGAGAAATCGGCTTTGAGCTGATTGTACTCTTTTTCCGTCAGAAAGACATTTTGATATTCTCCAAAGGTCAAATAAGCATCTGTTGTTTTTATCAGGTGGTTATCTTTCAGGTTGTTCTTGTTACGTTGGTTAGGTGTGCATTTTTGCATGATCATACTGTGCGTTTCTGCACACTCATGCTGTGCGCTGGTGCATACTGTGACTGCGCAATTCTGCACAGTATGCGGAACTTTGAGCAAGATGTGGCTGGGTGTGGAAAAGCCGTAGCGCACCCGCTCGGCAAGTTCCGCTTTTTCCAGTTCAGCAAAAGAGCGTGTTACGCTGGAAACGCAGCAACCCAAATCCTTCGCCAGATTGGAAAGCGGATAGATCACATAAATGCGCCCCTGCTCGTCCACCCAGTTGTTTTTCTGTGAGAGTGTCGCACGGTCGAGCAGCAGCGTGTAGAGCAGTTTTGCAGTGTGGCTTAAATCGGTATTTAGAAGAAACCGGGCATAGGGCAGATACTGCGGCAATGGCATATTGGGTTTCAAATAGTCTGAAATAATCTTCACCTCCAATTTTTACGTCCTATCATGGTGCTTTAGGGGTTCGAGAATTACAAGCGCAAGATTCGCCCGTGTCGCCTCAAAACTCACTTTCGTGATTTTGGCCGACGGCGACCTTGCTGGAGATTTCGCTCCCCAGTCCCTCGATGAAATCTGAAAATCTACAATTTTCAGATTTGGCTCCCCATAAAAATGGTGAGCAGCCGAGATGCAGGGCATCATCGGGAAAGCGTGGGACTGCATCCCACACCCTGCACCGAACAACCAGTCAACAGAGATTTGCAAATCCCTGTGGTCTGCTTGTCCGGCTTTTTGCTGTCGGTCTCTCCGCAAGCTGTTCCTGCCCAATCTACTCCGGCGTTCCGACTTCCTTTGGTGCGCTCTTGTCGTGGCGGAACTTCCCCGGAAAGTCATAGTGGCTTGCAGCTGACTATTCGGTTGTCAAGGAACACAGGTTTTCAATCATAGAATTGGAGAAAGCCCGTTTCGCAAGGTACTTTCAAAAACTTTACAGATTTTTTGCTTTCTCACAAATAGGAATCCGCAAGGGCGGTTTCATATACAATTTTTTGAAATTTTCAAAAATTCACATAGACCCACGAGGCAGAGCATCGTGGCTGGGAGATGAATTTCATCGAGCCAATCAGCAGAAACAGACGGTTCTGCATGAGGGTATGGGGAGCAGAATCCCCATCAAGATGCCCGGCACGAAAAGCCCAAATGGAATTTCGAGTTACTCCGGGCGAATCTTGCCCTGATAAATGTGCAGGCAGTGATCTTCGGAGAATCCAGCGTTAGCATTGAGATTGCTGGTTTCCACCGCTGTTCAAGCGGTCTTTTACGTTCTGAAGATACCGGCTGGCACGGTCAATGAAAATCAGCAGCTTCTCTTTGTTCTTCGGTTCGGTAAGAATATCAGGGTATTCACGAAAACACATTTCCCACCGCCGGACAAAATCCTCTTGCGCTCCCTGAATCTCGCACATCATGGCTTCGCCATCTGCCAAACGGCGAGGTGAATAGATGCTCTTGATGGCATCCTTGAGATTCTGTTTTTCTTCCTTGTTGAGTCCTTTCTTATGCCCCTGAATGTCTTGCTTGAAGGTCGTTATAAACTCATTGTCCTTTGAAGGCGAAGAATACGAATCCGTGATACTGGAATCCCGTTCGGCTTTAGGCTTACGCAGCTCTGCCACAACTTCGGGACGCCTTTCCTTTGGAACCTTTGCAATCGAGGAAATTTCACGGTCGGTTGCCCGGATCTTTCCGCTCAGGATTTCTTCCTGCGCTCCGGGTACTGCTTTCTCCGCCGCTTCCACACCTTTTGCAAATTGCTCTGCACGGTAAACATAGCTTTCGGATGTTCCATGTTCCGCAGCAACCTTCGACCGTGAACCGTGCTTTGTGCGGTCTGGTTCATTTTGAACCAGACCACTTTCAGATGCCAAGGTGTACTGATTACCGTGAAACGATTTGATTTGCTTTTCCGCTTTTGCCTGCTTTCCGATCAGGAACTTTTTCTGTTCTGGGGTCAGGTTTCGCCGCCCAAGCTGATTTTTACAGATCCATACGAGTGCTTCATAGCGGCTGGAAAATTCTTTTTCGATGACTTCAAATGGAATGAACGGATATTTCCGAAGAATTTGATAGCGTGTATGTCCATCCACAATATAGCCGTTCCACGTGATGATCGGATTCAGCACACGTTCCTCCTTGAGGATGTTCATTTCCAGTTGGTGGGTTTCCTCAAACGACGGAGGGTTGATTTGTTTCTGGAACTCCGGGTCAATTTTAAGTTGGCTCAGTTTTGTCATAGGCAAATCATCCTTTCTGAAATGAAATAGAATATCATTATTCTTACGCCGTTCTCTCTGCATGGATTTCCTGCCCCCTTCCGGCGGCGTTTTCCGGCTCTCCCTTGCGGGGTCTTCGCCGGGTATCCCATGCAGACGGTCATTCGGTTTTCAAGGTTCAATTGGTGTCTTGCTGGTAGCTTATCACACTTTCAAAAGAATTTTTAGGACCTGACAGGTCCGGTTTTGCGTGGATTTTATTCTGAATTCTCTTGAAAATCGGACATCGTGCCGGGTGCGTAAGATAAGTATACCGTATCCTTTTGCTGCTGAACAGGAACTATTAGTTCCGGTTTTGAGGTCTTTTTTCGGCTTTTAGGGGCAAAAACCGGAAGCTTTAGTTCCGGCTAACCACTGGATCGCTTTTATCATAGCAGAAATCTCGTTGAATTTTCAGGAGGTCGCACCTCCGGTTTAGACATAAAAAACCGGAAGTATCGCCTCCGCTTTTGCATACAACTTGCTTTCGCTGTGTGCATTTCGTTTTACACAAAAATAACCGTCCGCTTCAAGTTAAACTTGAAAACGGACGGTCTGGCATACAGGATGATTTTCAAAACTGGGGAGCGCATTGAGAGGCTTCACAGTTGTAGCAAGCAATGTTTTCGTCTATACAAAAACACTTTTTGCGTTGCAAAATGCTTGTTGGAAAATCCCAAACCCTTGTACTGCACCGTTCCGGAGCAGGCAGTGCGATTGTATCACTTCGTAAAATAAGAATGCGGTTTTGATAAGGCTGACGATTTGGAAGCCAATGAAGAAATATGCGGACAACAGCAGATAGCGTGGTTATGACTGGTGGGGCACTTGGAGACCGGATTATGAAGGATGGCTCCAGTGCGCCGACAGTCTCTACGCTCCGCAGGCTATCATCAACGCCATTGGCGGCGAGCAAAAATATTGTGATTACCGTACAAGCATGAAATACCAGCGGGATCGCTGCACGATAGAAATGAGACCCTTGCTCCAGGCTATTGCGGATGGAGATACGGTGGCGTTTGTCTATGAGATGTACCTGACACCGAAAGGTATGGAAAATGCCCCCACCTTTACGATGATGGCTACAGAGTTCAACCACTTTAAAATGGTGGGTGAAAAACTCATAGTCACCCGTTTGGATCTGTATACCGATGGCGGAAAGATAAACTGACTTGTCAGAAGATCGCCTGTAACGATTGTAAGATCAGATAGAACAAAATAGAAACCCAGAATTTTTTTGAGCCGTTGGACTCTGAAAAGATTCTGGGGTTTGTGCAATGTTTTTCAGCGATTGCTCAACAACTCGCTGGACTTTAGGACTTATAAAGTTTCAAAGGCCATTGACAACATTGATAAGGTCATGGGTCAGATAAGACTTGATATTTTGCACCGTAGCATCCATGATTCGTTGACGGCTTTCTTTAGGAGCCCATGAGATATGAGGCGTAATCATGCAGTTTTTGGCTTTGAGAAGCGGATTGTCCGGTTGAATCGGCTCAGTGGATACGACGTCAAGGCCGGCAGCAAAAACTTTACCGCAGTTAAGGGCATCTGCAAGATCCTGCTCTGCAATCAACTGGCCGCGAGAGTTGTTTATAAGGATCACGCCATCCTTCATTTTTGCAATGCTGTCTCGATTGATGATGTGCTCAGTCTCCGGAAATAGTGGGCAATGAAGTGCAATGACATCACTGGAAGCAAACAGCGTGTCCAGAGCTACATATTCGGCTATTTCACGTCCGGATTCAGTGGGGCGGCTGCCGGATGCCAAAACTTTCATCCCAAGCGATTTTGCAATTCTCCCGGTGGCTTGTCCGATCCGCCCAAATCCGATGATTCCCATGGTTTTGCCGCTGAGCTCAATTAAAGGGGCATCCCAGTAACACCAATCGGGACAAGCGGACCATTGACCGCTGTGGACAGTATCATCATGATGACCGATGTGGTGGCAGATCTCCAGTAACAGAGCAATCGAAAATTGTCCGACAGAAGCCGTTCCGTAGCCCGGAACATTAGAAACCGGAATACCGACTTCCTTTGCGGCATCGACATCCACAACATTATACCCGGTCGCAAGAACGGCGATAAAACAAATATTAGGGCAGGCTGTTAATGTGGTTCTGGAGATGGGGGTCTTGTTGGTCAGAACGATTTCTGCGTCACCAATACGCCGAATGATCTCGGTCTCATCCTTTACGTTCGTCCGGTCATAAACGGTCAGTTTTCCAAGAGCTTCCAGTGGAGCCCAACTCAGGTCACCCGGATTTTCGGTATAGCCATCTAATATAACGATTTTCATCTGTTTTACTCCAAAATGACACCCTGCGCTAAAAGAGCATCCCGCAGGACAGGATAGGAAAGTTCTCTGGTAGTGCAGTCCTTTTTGGCGCAAAGGGCAGCGGCAACGCCAGCACCCTGCCCCATGACCTGACAGCCGGGAACATTCCGGGTAGACATATGTGCTTTGATATCAGTAGTGACACAGCGTCCTGCCATCAGCAGGTTATCGCAGCCCTTTGGCAGCAGCATCCGGTAAGGAAAACCGTAAAAGCCGGGGTCTTTGATCTCACATTCCGGATGCTTGTAGCTCATCAGGTCCTCAAAGCCGAACAGACCAATCTCATCTTCAAAACGAGTCGCAGATGTAATTTCATCCAGCGAGATCATGTGATCGCAGATGGTGATCTTACTGGCACGGACACCCAGTTGGATCGCTGCCCAGTTGATATAGGACTCCTCGAATCCGGGGACAGTTGTTTTGAGTGCATTGGCAAACTGCATGATCTTGACACGCATTTTTAGTTCTGCTGTGCTGTAATCAAGGGCTTTCGTTGCATCGCAGTCCACACCTTTGGAATTGTTGATATAAGTCATTTCGCCTTTGTGGATGGAGGACATGCTGGTAAACGGACGCATTTCCAAAGCACTGATGGCCTGATAGCGTTCGGGATCTTTCATCGTGGTAAAGGCATATTGTTCCGCACACATTCCGGGGACATCCAGTTCCGCACTGGAGAGCTTGACCGCTCCCTGCGGATTCTCTTTTACCATCCGGTCAATATCCACACCTGCCATACCGAATACCAGACCCGTGGAGCCACCGCTGACGGTATGGTAATCCTGCCACATGTCGATCTGTTCCAGACCGGCAAATCGTGCAAGGTCGCCATCACCGGAAGCGTCGATATACTGTTTTGCGGCAATGGCACTGCAGCCATCTTTGTTTGCAATCAGTGCGGCAGAGATGTTGCGATCTTCTGTCAAAACAGCAAAGCAGATGGTCTGGAGCAAGACGGTTACGCCGGCTTCCAGAAGCATCTGGCTGACGACACCTTTGTAGATCTCATGATCGGCAACAAAGCGATAGGGGCTGTGATGTGGATCATTGGGGGTGGGGTAATATCCTGTAGCACCAGTCTGTTCCATGAGACGTTGACTCAGCTCGTAAGGAATCCCACCGACGACCCGCTTGGCGGCAGAGGGATCGGTGCTCATGGCATAAAAACTATTGGCACCGATTCCACCGTTGGTATAAGTGCCGCCGGGGACGGGCAGTTTTTCAATCAGGATGACTGATGCGCCTTGGCGTGCAGCGGCGATGGCAGCGATACAGCCGGCTGTACCAGCACCGGCAACCAAAACATCCGTTTCCAGAACAGGAAGCTGTACAGCAGGCAGAGTAATTGTTCGGGGATGATCGCCCATAAGAAAATTCCTTTCTTTAATTGAAACAGTCCAGCACACACAGGGAGGTAGCGTCTGCTGTGCTGGACTGTTTTTAAGGAGAAATGTTCCGAGAATGGCGTAAATAGAGAAAAATCAGAGAATGGTATTGATCTGATGACCTTCCATCCACTTGGCGAGATTATCAAAGACGATCTCGGCGCGGAGGCTCATAGACTGCTGCGTAGCAAATGCGACATGGGGGGTTACAAGGCAGTTGGGAGCGTGCAGGATGGGGGAGGCGGTGTCCAGCGGCGGCTCCTTATCAAAGACATCAATGGCAGCACCGGCGATCACACCGTTTTCAAGTGCTGCGGCAAGGTCTTTTTCCACGACAACAGGGCCGCGTGCAACATTGACCAGAAGAGCCGTGGGCTTCATCATCGCAAGTTTTTCTGCGTTGATCATGCCACGGGTAGAGTCGTTCAGCGGGCAATGCAGAACCACGATGTCCGAGCGGCGGAGCAATTCTTCCTGAGAGACCTGTTCAATATAATTTGCTGCATTTTCATGCCGGGAACGGCTTTGTGCAAGAATGTCTGCGCCGAATGCATGGAATAATTCGGCGGTTCGGGTGCCGATTTTGCCAAGACCGATGATACCGACGGTTTTCCCCTTGATCTCCCAACCGACAAGGCCGGTTTTATCCTTCCCGACACGGCAGCGGTCTTCTACTGCACGAAGATTGCGCGCCAGAGAGCAAACCATGCCAATGACCAATTCAGATACGGCTTCATTGGAATATCCGGAAGAGTTGCTTACAGAAATCCCTTTTTCTTTTGCGGCATCCAAACCTACATGGTCCACACCGGTAAACGCGATATCGATGAATTTCAGTCGACTGCACTGACGCAGAACATCCGCGGGCATGGGCATGTTGGCAAGGATCATGGCATCGGCATCTCTGGCTTCCTCGATCAGTTTTTGCGGATCGGTCGTTTTGGGATAGACAGCAAAAGCATGACCTTTTGCTTCAAAGGGCGCTTTGCGCGCAGCGAGCTCTTCGTCTGAAATGCCGAGTGACTCCATAATGACAATTTTACTCATAATGAATTCCTCCAATCAGGTAGCCTTGTAAAAGACAGGATATACTTTATAGCTACTGTAGCAGAAGAACCCAAAGCCGTCATTCCTTGAATTTGATTTTTTACGTTTAAATTCGTTCGGTTATAGTTTTAAAACGATTTTACAGATATTATATCGAATTTTGAAATATACTTTTGCGTGGCAATATGTCATAATCTTAACAACGAACATCGTAGGCGGCGTTTCCGGGACCGGTTTGGAACAATGTCTATGAAATGCAGGCGGAGCGCTGGCTTGCAGGATGGAAACGGATACACCAAGTATCAGGAGGAAATCAAAAATGAGTACAGAGAAAAGTACTACCCCCGATGTGAATTCCAATTACACAAGCTGTAAACTGTGGCAGATCATCTGCTATTCTATGGTTCCGGCTGTCGGAAACTTTTTCATGATCGTTTTTACAATGAATGCATACATTGCCAAGGGCGGTTATGGCCTCGCAACTGCACTGGCTGCATCCATTGCATCTTCCGGCAAACTGTTTGATGCTGTTACAGACCCGCTGTGTGCAGTGATCGTGCCGAAGATCCACACCAAGAGATTTGGCGCAGCGCGCCCGATCCTGGCAATCGGTTACCTGATGATGGCTGCATCGGTGATGGGTATTATGTTTGTATTCCCTGGCATGGGTGTGGTGCCGTACGCAATCTGCTATATGCTTTATGTTCTGGGCCGTACGATCCACAATCAGGGCAAGAACATTGCTTCTAACATGCTGACAAATAATCCGAAGCAGCGTCCTCTGATCGGCCGGTGTTCCCAGATCTACACGATGGTTCTGGCAATGCTGTTGAGCCTGTATCGTGCAAAAGTCCTGTTCCCGATTTTTGGCGGTCTGACGTTTGAGCTTTTGCAGGTTATTGGTGTCACCTGCGTGGTGGCTTGCCTGATCATGGATCTGCTGGCAATGTTTGCCCTGAAGGATTGCGATACTTATGAAAGCGTCATGGCACACTATCGTCCCGGTGTCAAGGTCAAGCTCAGCGATATGATTGGAATGCTCAGACATAACTCCGCATTTGTGACTGGCGTTATTTCGGATGCATCGGATAAGCTTGCCAATGAAGTCGCGAGCGCAGCAGTGGTCAGCACCCTTGTGTTCGGTGTTCTGATCGGCAATTATGGTTTCAGCGGTAATATCAGCATCTACACGACGATTACCTCTGTTGTTCTGATCTTCTTTATCACGGGTGTGGCAAAAAAGATCGGTGCAGGCAAGGCATACCTGCGTTATACATGGCTGGCAACAGGTGTTGCAGTGGCAATGTTCCTGTTCTTCCTGTTTGGAGATTATACACAGATCAGTGTGAAGCCCCTGCCGACCGCTATTTTTGTAATTCTCTATTCGCTGCTGACTGCATCCAAAAGCACTACTAATGCAGCCGTTGTCACGATGTATCATGATATTGCAGACTACGAGTTTTATCTGACCGGAAAGTATGAACCGGGTCTGGTGGTTGCTACCATTACGATGCTGGGAAAAATCGTTTCTGCTGCTGGCGGTATGATCACGGCAGCTCTGCTGGCGACCATCGGTTATGTGGACAATGTGCCGCAGCCCGGCGATCCTGCAACGCAGAAGGTGTTCTGGATCACGATGCTGATGTGGCTTGGCATGATGATCCTTGGCTGGGTCTGCTCGATCATTGCCATGCATTGGTATCCCCTGACTGCAGAAAAGATGGTTGAGGTTCAGGCTGCAAACAAGATTCGCAGAGAAGAAAATCTTGCAGCTCAGAAAGCTGCCATGGCTGCAGAAAAGTAAGATCTGGCGTCGGTCAAACTCCTGAAACGGTGCAGAGCTGCTTCAGGAGTTTTTTGATGGCAGAAGCGGGAGGAAACAGCGATGCGAAAAATAATAAATTGGAACAAGGACTGGTACTTTTCCAAGGGTGAAAAAGTTCAGCCGGATTTTTCAGAAACATGGATGCCTGTAACGTTGCCGCATACATGGAATGCTGAGGACGGACAGGACGGAGGAAACGATTACTGGCGAGGAACGGCTTGCTACGCAAAAGCGTTCAAAAAACCGGAACTGCCGGAGGGAAATCGTGTGCTTCTTGAAGTTCAGGGCGCTGCAATGACGGCAGAAGTGTTCCTGAATGGGGAAAAGCTGGCTCACCATGAAGGCGGCTATTCAACGTTTCGTGTGGACCTGACGGAACATCTCCGGGAAGAAAATATCCTTGCCGTTACGGTGGATAACAGCGAAAACGATTATGTCTATCCGCAGAAAGCAGACTTTACATTTTATGGCGGCCTTTACCGTAACGTGAACCTGATAATCGTTCCGGCAGAGCATTTTGAACTGACGATGGATGGAACACCGGGACTGAAAATTACCCCGGTCATAGATCTTAGTGCAAAGAGTGCTGTTGTAAAGCTGGAAGCATGGAGCGTAGGCGGTCAGCAAGTGCATTTTTTCATTGGAGATAAGGATGCAGTTTCTGCGGTCAGTTATGGATATGCCTGCGCAGAAATTACTTTGGAAGATGTGCACCTCTGGAATGGGACGGAAGATCCGTATCTCTATCAGGCAAAAGCAATCCTTCTGGATGACGGGCAGGAAAAAGATACGGTGTCGCTGAAATTCGGCTGCCGGAAACTGGAGTTTGATCCGCAGAAGGGCTTCAGTCTGAATGGACGTTCTTATCCGTTGCGCGGTGTTTCCCGTCATCAGGATAAGGCGGGCGTAGGAAATGCACTGACAAGGGAAGACCATGAACTGGATATGAAGTTTATCCGCGAGATCGGAGCAAATACGGTCCGGCTGGCACATTATCAGCACGCACAGGAATTTTATGATCTGTGTGATGAACAGGGCATTCTGGTCTGGGCAGAGATCCCGTACATCACGATGCATATGCCGAACGGTCGGCAGAATACACTTGACCAGATGAGAGAACTGATCACGCAGTGCCATCACCATCCGTCAATCATCTGCTGGGGCCTTTCCAATGAGATCACTGCAAGCGGAAAAGTGACAGAGGATCTGATGGAAAATCACCGGGAACTGAATACCCTGTGCCACCAGATGGATCCGACACGCCCGACAACAATGGCCCACGCCTTTATGCTGGAACAGGAACATCCACTGGTCGAATTGGCAGATATCGGAAGCTATAATCTGTATTTTGGGTGGTATCTGGGAGAACTGGAACAGAATGACAGCTTCTTCGACGAATACCACAGCCGTTTTCCTGACCGTGTGATGGGTTTTTCTGAATATGGTGCAGATGCAAATCCACAGTTCCATACGGACTTGCCGGAGCGGGGGGATTATTCAGAGGAGTTCCAGTGCGTTTATCATGAACATTTGCTGAAGTGTATTGAAGAACGCCCATGGATGTGGGCAACACATGTCTGGAATTTGTTTGATTTTGCAGCAGATGGGCGTGACGAAGGCGGGAAACATGGCGTAAATCAGAAAGGCCTTGTCACAATGGACCGGAAACTGCGGAAAGATGCATTCTACCTTTATAAGGCTGCATGGAACCACAAGGAGCCGTTTGTTCATCTGTGTGGGAGCCGCTATGTGGAACGCTGTGGAGATACCACAAAAATCAAGGTCTATTCTAATCAACAGCAGGTAACCCTTCTGGTTGATGGACGGGAGGCGGGAACCTGTACAGGTAACCGAATCTTTGTATTTACGATCCCTTTGACGGAAGGTGAACACCGAGTGGAAGCGATGGCATCACATTGCAGTGATGTGATGACCATTCGTAAAGCAGCAAAAGAGAACCCTGCATATAGTTTCCGGCAGAAGGGCGATGTCATCAACTGGTTCGACAAGGAAACATTCTGTGAGGATTGCTATTCCCTGCGAGATACGTTTGGAACGCTACTGGCAAACCCGGAAAGTGCAAAACTGGTAAATGCGGTTATGGCAAAAGCGCGTGCGGCACGTGGTGATGTGGCCAAGAGCACAGCACAGAACCAGAATCTTCAGAAGATGATGTCCGGTATACGCATGGAAAACCTGCTCAAACAGGCAGGGCCTGCGTTGAAAGCAGATGATATCATTGGGCTGAATCAGGCACTCCAGAAAATCAAAAAATCGTAAAAAATAAACTGGCTGCAGCACCGTATGGATGCTACAGCCGGTTTTGTTTATAAGTGCTGGTATTTCTGGCGATAGGCAGCCGGGGTCATGCCAACGATGGACTTGAAGGCTTCAGAGAAAAAACTGCGTGTACCAAAATTCAGGCCATCGGAGATTTCCTGAATGCTTTTCTGTGTGGTCGAAAGCAGCATTTTCGCGCGTTCAATTTTGGCAATTTTAATGTAGGTGTTGATACTAACACCGGTTTCGTCTTTGAATCTGCGGGAAAGGTAGTAGTCTGCATAGCCGACACGCTTTGCCAGAAATGAAAGCGTGATTTTTTCAGAAAGATGGTTTTCAATATAGTCGCAACAACTTTGGACCGATTTGCTCAGGTTCGGGTTGGTGCGGCATTTATGGACAAGCTGGATGAAGTCCTGATACATCGTATGGCCGATGGAGGCTGCCTCTGATACAGTCTTGCAGTCGAGAACATCCTGAATATAGGCGTCGCTCCGGCTGTATGCAACTTCCGGAGAAAGTCCGCCTTCGATTGCAGCGCGGGAACACAAAGTAATAAAAATGATCTGTGATACCTTTGCTTTGGAAAGAGCGGAACCTTCCATGATATGAGCACCGGTGCTGACCATTGCAACAGCGCCGAGCGCTTCTTCGTACTGCGAATCTCCTTCCCGGACCATCCGCAGCATAGCCTGTTCGGCACGATAAACGTTCATCCGATCGCGTCCGACCGTTGAACCCTCATTTGAAAGCGGTGCTTTGTTATGTTGAAAGACAATATCGCTGACCAGCAGCTTTTCATTGGTAATACAGTAATGCAGCATCAGAAGCTGCTGCAGCAGACTGCTTGTGCTTGTGACCGGAACACGCTGTAGGATCGCAATGAACTTTGGCTTCCAATGATCGGTGATCCGGCTGGATTTCAGAACGTTGCTGATTTCGGAGAGCGGAGGCTCAGAAGTAAACACCGGGCCGATGACATGGATACGGTGAAGTTTTCCATCAAGATGTTCAAAGGCAGCGCACCATGAAAGATTCAGCGAGGAACTGAGCAATAACGGAGCGGAACTTTCCCTGGAATGTTCCAGAAGATACTGGAAGGAAGAACTTTTGACAAAAAGCTTATTCAGTGCCAGATCCTTACAGTTGGTCTGTTGAAGAAAACCATCCGAATCATAGACCCAGCGGTAAAAATGATTCTGGCAGGACAGAAGTTCACTGAAAAACTCAAGGCGGCGGTCAATATCGGTGGGATCAGACAGCATTTATAACACCTCGCAATCAAACTATATTTAGTGTATCACAAAAATTTGCGTTTTTGTTCTTAAAATAGATAATAATAAAAAACAAAACGAAAATAAAAGCAAAATAACGATTTTATGGATATATGAATCTGCAAAAAGACTCTATAATAATGGAAACGATCCTGATACAGGGAGGAATGTGAGTATGCCAAAGATCAAAAAAGTTGTTGCGACCGTCTGGTACGACAAGGAAAATATGCGTGCACTGCGCCAGGTTTTTCCAGAGGCGGAATTCTGCTATGTGGATTTTTACGATAAGGATAAGCTGGAACAAGAAGTAAAAGATGCTGATGTCTGTATCCTGATGGGGGATGTGGATCCTTGCATTCTGGGCGAAAATACCTTAAAGTGGATCCACTGTGATCACGCCGGCCTGAATGGTTCTGCCCGTCCGGAAGTATTTGCGCGCGGGATCCCTGTGACGGGTGCTGCCGGGCGCAGTGCCCCTGTTCTGGCAGAGCACTGCATTTATTTTATGTTGCAGAACTGCTATCACACAAAGGAACTGCTGGCGGCACAGGCTGCACATCATTGGGGCGTGGACGGTTCAAATCAGTGGCGCGGTCTGTATGGCAGGACCGTCGGCATTGTTGGAATGGGCAATAACGGGCGTATGCTGGCAGAGCGTCTGCATGCGCTTGGAATGAATATCGTTGCGTATGATAAATTTCCAATCAAGGGATTTGACTACATCGAAAAAAAATATTGTGCAAATGATGGCGATACGCTCCGACCGCTGCTGGAAAAATCGGATTTTGTGGTGCTGACGTTGGCTCTGACCGATGAAACATATCACATGATCAATAAGGAAACGCTTGCACAGATGAAACCGGGTGCGTTCCTTGTAAACATGGCAAGAGGTGGTATCGTCTGCACGGAAGATCTTGTAGATGCACTGAACCGTGGACATTTAAGCGGTGCCGGTCTGGATGTGACGGAAGAACAGCCATTGGGGGCAGATAGCCCTCTGTGGGATATGGATACCGTGTATCTGACACCACATTGCACGCCGCAGGTTCCGAACCGAGCGGGACGCAGCATTGAGATCATCAAAGAAAACGCCCGGCGGTTTGAAGCCGGAGAGCCTTTGTTGAATCTGCTCCGGCCGACCGATGCTATGAACGGTGAAAAAGCAGAAGGCGGTTGGTCAAAAATGCTGAATACCAGATTGACCAAAGAGCAGGCGGCAAAGATCGACTTTGAAAAATATCTTGGCAAGCGCGGATGGAGTGATCCATCGGAGTGGATGTAAGGAGGCACTATGGACGTAAAACACTGGTGGACGGACTATCCGTGGCGGATGATCCAGACGAACCTCCGGGAAACGGATATGGCGGATATTGATGCGGAAGCATACGCCCAGCAGCTGGCGGACTATGGTGCAACCGTTGTGACGCTGAATGCGGCCGGAATCATTGCCAGCTATCAGACAAAGCTGGACTTTCAGACACAAAGCCCCTATCTGACCGGAAGCAGTCTGATGGAGATGATCGAAGCGTGCCATAAACGCGGGATCCGCGTCATTGCGCGAACCGATTTTTCAAAGATCCGGGAACCTATCTTTGAGAAGCACCCGGATTGGGCATACCGGGACAAAAACGGAAATGTCGTCAATTACAATGGCAACATCCAGACCTGCCCGAATGGAGCCTATCAGAAGGAAAAAAGCCTAGAGATCCTTCGGGAAGTTTTGACAACGCATCCGTTTGATGGCGTGTTCTGCAACATGAGCGGCTTTTTGGTGGTGGATTACAGCGGTGTTTATCATGGCCCCTGTCACTGCGAAAACTGCAAAAGGCTGTTCCGGGAACAGTATGGGCTGGAAATTCCGCAAAAGGATGATCCGGGCAATCCGGATTATAAAAAGTATGCGTCGTTTAAGTCTGCCTGTACAAAGAAGTACCGGGAACGTCTGGTAAAAACGATTCGGGAAATCAATCCGGAACTTGCCATCAACAATCTGGATTACATCCGCACAGAATCGGCAACAGAAATCGGTGTAGCACAATGGCAGTACAGTGCATCCAGCAACGCACGAAAAACCGCAGGACCGCTGCGGGAACGCCCGGCAGACAATGCAAGTGTTGACTTTATGGGATTCCGGTATCGTGATACCTCGGTCAGCGCTCCGCAGCTTGCCCTCCGTCAGTGGCAGAATCTGGCCAATGCGGGCAGTGTGAGCCTGTATATCATGGGCCATCTGGGAAACCACCAGGATCGGACCGCTTTGACAGCCAGCAAACCAGCGTTTGATTTTCATAAAGCACACGAGAAATTGTATGCCGGACTGACCAGTGCAGCAAAAGTCCTGCTGGTGAACAGACCGGTCATGGCAAGGAATGACCCGGAATCTTACGGATGGATCCGCGCACTGACGGAAAGCCATATTCCGTTTGATGAAATGAAACTGGCAGAACTGAAACCGGAATTGTTGCATCGCTGGGATGTTGTGATTCTGGCAGATCTGAAAAAACTGACGCAAGAACAGGCTGAAATGTTCGACACTTATGCAGAGCAGGGCGGCACGGTTTTGTCCACGGGAATTCTGCCTGAGTTACGCTGCCTCGGAATCTGCGAAGTCCGGAACAGCTGGAAAGACCGGATGTCCAGCGTATTTGAACTGTGCGAAGCGGAAAAAACGCTGTTTCCACGTAGTGCAGAGGCGCATTATATCGCTCCGGGGGCGATATTGAACGAAGTTGTGTTCTGCGAACAAACGCAGACCTGTTTGCATCTGATTCCGGAACATCCCTTCGGACCGCCGGAGCGCTGCTATTATACAGAGGTGAGTGACATTCCGGGTGTGGGCGTGACACCATATGGAAAAGGAAAAGGTGTTTGCCTGCCATGGCTCGCGGGCAGCTTTTATTTCAATGAGGGATTCGATAATACACTGCATCTGATCCAGGACGTTCTGCATCAGATATGTGGTCTGCCGGAACTTGCTCCCGGGCTGCACCCAAGCGTGGAACTGGTTCTGTGCAAAAAAACGGACCGATTCCTTGTACAGCTCATAAATGGCAGCGGTGTTTTTGCAAATAGTTATTTCCGCCCGATCCCAATGCAGAAAATCGAACTACATCTGCCCGGAATGGCTGGAAAGAGTGTGAAAGCCCTCAATGGAGGAACCGGAGTTGCGCAGAGTGCAGGAGATGCGCTGATCATTACATTGGATCAACTGAATGAGTACGAGGCAATTGAAATTTTCTGACGGTTTGATATTAAATAAAGGAGAAATTGTTATGAAAATTGGATTTATCGGTCTGGGCATCATGGGCAAACCTATGGCAAAGAACCTGCTGAAGGCAGGCTATACGGATCTGCTGGTAAATAACCGCAGCCAAGCTTCGGTACAGGAGCTGGAAGCTGTCGGTGCAAAGGGTGCAACGCAGCAGGAGATCGGCGCACAGTGCGATGTGGTCATCACCATGTTGCCCAACTCCCCGCAGGTCAAAGAGGTGATGCTGGGCGAAAACGGCGTAGTTTCCCACATGAAGCCCGGTGCAGTGTTCATTGACTGCTCGTCCATCAACCCGGTGGCCTCCAAGGAGATCTACGCCGAGCTGCAGAAGAAGGGCGTGGAGATGCTGGATGCTCCCGTCTCCGGCGGTGAACCCAAGGCCATTGACGGCACCCTGAGCTTTATGGTAGGCGGTAAGCAGGAGGTCTTTGATGCCTATAAGCCGGTGCTGGATGCCATGGGTGCTTCTACGGTCCGCTGCGGTGAGGTGGGTGCCGGCAACACTACCAAGCTGGCCAACCAGATCATCGTGGCCTGCAACATCCAGGCTTTGGCCGAGGCGCTGACGCTGGCAAAGAAGGCTGGTGTGGACCCGGAGCTGGTCTTTCAGGCCATCAAGGGCGGTCTGGCAGGCTCCACCGTCATGAACGCAAAGGCTCCCATGATGATCGCCGGCAACGACAAGCCTGGTTTCAAGATCGACCTGCACATCAAGGATCTGAACAATGTTCTGGACTGCGCCCATACCGTCGGCGCACCGGTGCCCATGACCGCCGAAGTCCAGGAGATCCTGCAGTGGCTGCACAATCATGAGGGCGGCCAGAAGGACCACAGCGCCATTGCGCAGTATTATGAATACCTGACCGGCATTCAGATCGGCCGATAAAAATGAGGTGGTTCTCTGCTGGAAGAGTGATTCAGAAAAGGGATATCTGAGATGGAACAGGAACTTTATCAGGAAGCACTGCAAATTACGGACTCTGCAATCCAAGCCGTAAAACCCGATGCTGCAGTAAAACGTGCTCTGTCAGAGATGCCGCATTCCGGGCGTATTTTCCTTGTTGCAGCGGGAAAAGCGGCATGGCAGATGGCAGATGCTGCGGTAAAAACGCTGGGGCAGATGGAGGATGGCGTGGTCGTTACCAAATACGGCCATGTGAAAGCGGAAATTCCCGGCGTGCGCTGCTATGAGGCCGGGCACCCTGTGCCGGATGCCAACAGCTTTGCGGCAACAGAAAAGGCGCTGGAACTTGTCCATGGCCTGCACCCGGAGGACACGGTGCTGTTTTTGCTGTCCGGCGGCGGTAGCGCCCTGTTTGAAAAGCCGCTTATTTCCGGTGAGGAGTTGCAAGAAATCACCGCACAACTGCTTGCCAGCGGAGCGGATATCGTAGAGATGAACACCATCCGCAAACGTCTTTCCGGTGTGAAAGGCGGCCGTTTTGCCAGTGCCTGCGCTCCGGCAAAGGTGTTCAGTATCGTGCTCAGCGATATTCTGGGTGATCCATTGGATATGATCGCCAGCGGCCCGGCGGTGCCGGATACCTCCACCTGCGCACAGGCCCTGGCTATTGCGGAAAAATATCGCCTGAAACTTTCGGAGCAGGCACAGGCGCTGCTGAAGCAGGAAACGCCGAAAACGCTGGACAACGTGACCACCCGGATCACCGGCAGCGTGCGGGAACTGTGCGCCGCTGCGGCTGTAGCCTGCCGGGAACGTGGATACGAACCGATCCTTCTGACCGACCGGCTCTGCTGCGAAGCGCGGGAAGCAGGCAGCTTCCTCGGCTCCATCGTCCGCACCCACGCAGGACGGGGCAAAAAGCTGGCTTACATTGCAGGCGGTGAAACGGTCGTACACCTGACCGGAAACGGTCTGGGCGGGCGGAACCAGGAGCTGGCGCTGGCGGCAGCTCCGGCCCTTGCGGGGCTGGAACACTGCTGTGTCTTTTCGGTGGGAAGCGACGGTACGGATGGCCCTACGGATGCAGCGGGCGGCTATGTGGACGGCCAGACCGATGCCGCACTTCGTACAGCAGGTTGGGATGTGTTTGCCGCGTTGCAGAACAACGATGCTTATCACGCGCTGCAGGCCATTGGAAGTTTGCTCATTACCGGGCCAACTGGCACCAATGTAAATGATGTGTCAGTGGCATTGGTGGATGCTGCGACAACCGATTGCTGCCATTGAAGCATCAGCCCAGAAAGAGCCTATAAACGAATAGAAACGGCGAAATAGGAAAACGTCTGTACCTTCGATGGCACAGACGTTTTTTCTGCTATAAAAGGCAGGAAACCAAAAAACGAAAGGGATAAAAATACCAACGAATCTATGATAGCCTTATGGATACGCGGTGGGTAAATGGTCCTTTACAGAAGAGCGTCAATCTTCTAACCTACCATGATCACAGCCGAGAGCGAGATAGTGTTCCATCCTTCCATTTAGCACAAGCTGTGCATATTCCAGTGGTCTGTTGTACAGCAGCCAGTCCAGTTCTGCCCGCTGTGCCGGGGTGTTGCCGTACTCGTCCTCAATGGCAATGCAGTCGATGGCAACGGCAGAGCCATCCGCGAACCGGGCTTCCATCCGGTTGGTGTCCATGTTGTAGCGGCAGGAAAGCAGGTTGTTCATAGTCGTATCCTCCATGACTTGATTTTGATGTTCGGTCACTCAAACCAATGCCGTCAAGTCGGTAGGGGATAGGTCGAAATTTGTTTGTTTTGGAGTAAGTGCACGGTTTCTGCACGGTTTTTGCACGGTTTTTGCACGGTTTCAAAACGTGCAGAGGGCGCTTTTCGTTGCAAAATACGGCAAAGGGTGCAGAAATTACCGGGTAAAAAATCACGTTGATTTGTCTAAAAATAACGATAACTCGAAACTTCCATCTTTTGAGACGAACCGGCGGCTTGCTCTCTTAATCAGTGGGCCCAGGGTTCGAGTCCCTGGAGGTGCACCACATCAACAAAATCCGAACTTTTTTCCGATAGGAGAAGGGTTCGGATTTTTTGTATTCTTCGGAAAACAGAATGAATCCCTTGCTTCCATCGAAAAACGTCCTAGACCTTATCACAAAAAAGCACGACAGACCCCCCTGTAAGAGTGCCGTAAGACAGAAGGGACACAAACATGAAGTACGATGGAAGAGTCTGCAAATTTAACATGGACACCGGCTGCGTGGAGCTACGGCTTCGGGATGGGAGAATGATCTCCATTGACTGCACTGGGCTCGAGGATGAATTGGACGTGACCATGGCGCAGAGGTCAGAGTTAGACTACCTCATCTATTCCAAACCTTATGCACAGAAAGCCCGTGCCCGGGCAGCTGAAATGGCTGCCGGGTGCGGGCTTTCTGCCACGTTCCGGGGGCTTTTTTGTGTCCGGGAGGCAGCGTTTTCTGAAAACGCAGCCAAACTGCAAAAAAAGTTACAATTTTCTCATCAAAAAAGGCGGTTTCCCATTGACAGCCTTGTTATAATAGGAGTGTAAGATTTTTGAGCCAGCACTCTGCGGCTCTGATTGCTGAACGGCCCTTGCGGGCTTTTGGAAAAAGAAAGAGGCATACAGCATTATGACGAATATCGATATTTTCTCCGGCTTCCTTGGTGCCGGCAAGACGACCCTGATCAAGAAGCTCATCAAGGAATCCTTTGCGGGCCAGAAGGTGGTCCTGATCGAGAACGAGTTTGGTGAGATCGGCATCGACGGCGGCTTCCTGAAGGAGTCCGGCATCCAGATCAATGAGCTGAACGCAGGCTGCATCTGCTGCTCTCTGGTGGGCGATTTCCGTGCCGCTCTGCAGCAGGTGGTGGAGCAGTACCACCCCGACCGCATCGTCATTGAGCCCTCCGGTGTGGGCAAGCTGAGCGATGTCACCCGCGCTGTGGAGGGTGTGGCTGAGCATCTGGATGTGAAGCTGAACAGTTTTGTCACCGTGGCCGATGTCAACAAGGTCAAGATGTATATGAAGAACTTCGGTGAGTTCTATGATGATCAGATCAGCCATGCAAGCTGCATCATCCTGAGCCGCACCCAGACCGCCAGCGAGGAGAAGATCGCCGCTGCGGTCGCCATGCTGCGCGAGAAGAACCCCACTGCTACCATCGTGACCACCGCATGGGATTCCCTGACCGGCGAGCAGATCCTGAAGGCCATGTCCTCCAAGGACGATTTCAAGGCGGAGCTGATCGCCATGGCTGCCAAGGCCAATGAGGAGCACGCCGAGGAGGACGAGGAAGAAGAGCACGAGCATCATCACCATCATTACGATGAGAACGGTGTGTGCAGCTGCGGCCATCACCACCATGATCACGATGATGACGACGATGATGAGGACGAGCACGAGCATCACCACGACCACGAAGAGGATGACCACGAGGAGCACTGCTGCCACCACCATCACGACCACGACCATGAGGATGACGATGACCATGATGAGCATGAGCATCATCACCACGATGAGGACGGCCACTGCTGCTGCGGCCATCACCACCACCATCACCACGATCACGATGCCGATGAGGTGTTCACCAGCTGGGGTGTCGAGACGGCCAAGAAGTTCAGCAAGGCTGACATCGAGCATGCACTGACCGAGCTGGACGGCGGCAAGTACGGCATGATCCTGCGCTCCAAGGGCATCGTGGACGGCGGTGCCGACGGCTGGCTGGAGTTCGATTACGTCCCCGGCGAGTGGGAAGTGCGTCAGCGCGGTGCCGACGTGGGCGGCAAGCTGGTCGTCATCGGCTCCAAGCTGGACGAAAAGGCCATTGCCGCACTGTTTGGCTGCTGAGCTGCAAGTTGTGTAAGGAGAAAAACCGATTATGGCAAACGAGATCCCGGTTTACCTGTTTGTGGGCTTCCTCGAAAGCGGCAAGACCAAGTTCATTCAGGAGACCTTTGAAGACCCCAATTTCGACTCCGGCGACAAGACCCTGCTGCTGGTCTGCGAAGAGGGCGAGGAAGAATATAACGAGAAGAAATTCGCCTTCCCCGGCGTGACCCTGAAGGTCCTTGAGGATAAGGCGGAGCTGAACCCCCAGAATCTGGCCAGGCTCGAAAAAGAATCCGGTGCAGGCCGTGTGGTCATTGAGTACAACGGCATGTGGCTGCTGCAGGATCTGGCCAACAACCTGCCCGAGAACTGGATCGTCTACCAGTGCATCGCCACGGCCGACGGCACCACGGCTCTGACCTACGCCCGCGACAACTCCATGCGCTCTCTGCTGCTGGACAAGATCGCCCGCAGCGAGCTGATCGTGTTCAACCGCGCCGAGGCCGTGAACAACGATGCCGCCCGTCAGGAGCTGCACAAGCTGGTGCGTCAGGCCTCCCGCAAGTGCGATATCGCCTATGAGTTCGCCGACGGCAGCGTGGCATACGATGACATCCCTGACCCGCTGCCCTTCGATCTGAACGCCCCAATCGTTGAGATCGGCGCGGACGATTTCGGCATCTGGTATATGGACTGCCAGGACGAGCCCCAGAAGTATACGGGCAAGACCGTCCGGTTCCTGGCGCAGGTCTGCCAGACCAACCGCGCGGGCAAAAACAGCTTTGTGCCCGGCCGTTTTGCAATGACCTGCTGTGTGCAGGATATCCAGTTCGTGGGCTTCCCCTGCAGCTATGATGGCTACAAGGCACTGGAGCAGCGCGCCTGGGTCACTGTGACCGCCAAGGTCAATTACAAGTTCCACAACATCTACCGCGGCAAGGGCCCGGTGCTGACCGCCATTTCGGTGGAGCCCGCCGAAAAGCCGCAGAACGATGTCGTAACATTCTCTTAATCCTATCTTATACAGGGAGGACTTCACCATGAAAACTCTGTTCCGTGTTCTGGGTGCCGTTGCCGCTGTGGCTGTTACCGGTGCCGCCATCGTCGTGCTGGACAAAGTTCTGAACGACAAGGACCCGCTCCACGTCGAAAACGTGGAGTTCCCCGAGGAAGCTGAAAAGGACCCCGCCGAGGCCGAAAAGACTGCCGAAGCCTACGCCGAGGGCGAGGCCAGGGAGACTGCACCCGGTGACGCATGGCCCCCTGCCTTTGAAAAGGCTCCTGCTGAGCCCGAGACTGCGCCCGCAGCCCCGGTGGTGGAAGCTGCCCGGGCAGAGGAGACTGCAGAGGAAAAGCCTGCGGCAGAGGAAACGACCGTGAATCCTGTGGAGGCAGGCCCTGCCGTTGCCCCCAAGGATGAGAACGGCAAGTTCGATACCACCAAGATCGCGGAGGCCAGCGATTTCACCGGCATCGAAGAGGAATCCGGCTGCAAGAGCTGAGCAAAGCAATAAAAGGACGCTGTGCCGCAGGGCACAGCGTCCTTTTTCTGTCTGGGTCATCTCCGCAGGGCTTTGGCGGCTTCGGTGCCTGCCACGGCACCCTCGTACACGGCCTTGGCGACCTGCAGCAGCCCGCCGGTGCAGTCTCCGGCGGCATACAGGCCGGGCAGGGAGGTCTGCATGTGGTCATCCACCACGATCCGGCTGCCGTTCACCTCGGCCCCCAGCTTGCGGGCCAGGGCGGTGCTGCCTGCCACGCCCAGCGCCACGAACACGCCGGAGACTTCCAGTGTCCCGCCGTCTTTCAGCTGCACGCCGGTGACCCGCTCTTCACCGAGGATGGCTTCCACGGCTTCCGTCCGCACGGCCACCTCCGGCGGGAACTGTGCCGTCAGCGGGGCCCCGCCCGTGAGCAGGGTGACGCTGTGAGCCACGGGCAGCAGGGCCTGTACCTCATGCAGGGCGTACTCTCCGCTGCCCAGCACGGCCACATCCCTGCCGCGGTAGAAAAAGGCATCGCAGGTGGCGCAGTAGCTCACGCCGTGGCCCTCCAGCCCGGCAAGGCCCGGAATGCGGGGCGCTGCCCGGGAAGCCCCCGTGGCCAGAATGACAGCATCGGCAGGGAAATCCCCGGCCAGCGTCTCCACGGTCAGCTTGTCGGTGTAGGTCAGGCCCACGGCCTCGGTGGTGACGAACTCCACCCCCACGGCCTTGGCACCCTCGATGCCCCGGCGTTCCAGCTCGGCACCGGTGATGGGTTCGGCAAAGCCGTAGTAGTTCTGGATGAGCTCGGCCCGGTCCAGTGCGCCGGGGCCCTTGGTCAGAACGGTGGTCTGCACCCCGGCGCGCGCGGCATACAATGCCGCCGAGACACCTGCGGGGCCGGAACCGATGATCACAATGTTAGACATGGCAGTTTCTCCTTATGGTAGGTTGTACAGAGGATAGCTTGATCTTATGATATCTATTATACCTCAACTCCCCGCACTTTTCATCTCCGATGAACTGTGCTATACTGAAAATATCGCAAAAATCGACACCATGGAGGGGAAAAACCTATGTCCAAGCAGCGCCTGCTTTTTATCACCACCGGCGGCACCATTGCCAGCGTGCGCACCGCACAGGGGCTCAAGCCTGTTCTGACCAGCGAGGAGCTGCTGGCCCATCTGCCGGAATTGCAGCAGCTCTGCTGCCCGGAAACGCTCAACCTGTGCAGCATCGACAGCACCGACCTTGGCCCGGAGCACTGGCTGATGATGGCCAAGGCCGTGCAGGAAAACTATGCGCTTTACGATGGCTTCATCATCTGCCACGGCACCGATACGCTGGCCTACTCGGCGGCGGCGCTGTCCTACCTCATTCAGAATGCGGACAAGCCCATCATCCTCACGGGTGCCCAGCAGCCCATTTCCAACGAGATCACCGATGCCAAGAAGAACCTGCGGGACAGCGTGATCTGTGCCCTTGACCCGGGCAGCCGGGGTGTGATGGTGGTGTTTGGCGGGCACGTCATTGCGGGCACCCGCGCCAAGAAGAACAAGACCATCAGCTACGATGCCTTTGCGTCGGTCAACTTCCCGGCGCTGGCGCTGGTGCAGGGCGACCGGCTGGTACGGTATGTGGCTTCGCCCTGGCCCACCGGCCCTGTGGAGTTTGGCCGGGCGCTGAACCCAAAAGTGTTCCTGCTCAAGCTGACCCCCGGCCTTGGGCCGGAGCTTATCCCGGCTATCTTTCAACAATATGACTGTGTCATTGTGGAAAGCTTTGGCGTGGGCGGCATTCCCCAGCGGCTCATGGATGCCTTTGCCGAGGAGCTGGGCGATTACGACCAGACCCACAAGATCCTGATCCTGACCACGCAGGTCACTTATGAGGGCAGCGATGTGGGCATTTACGAGGTGGGCAAGCGGGTCAAGAATCGCTTCCGCTTCCTGGAGGCCCACGATATGACCATTGAGGCCGTTGTCACTAAGGTCATGTGGCTGCTGGCCCAGGACTGCGAGAATTTTGACCAGCTCCAGCAGCGGTTCTACCGGCAGATCAATTTTGATACATTCTATCATTGAAACAAACGGGAGATGCCCCACCGGCACCTCCCGTTTCTGTTATGCGAACATCAGCTGCACCAGCAGCACATAACACACCGTACCGCCGGTGATGGAGACCCAGTAGAACTGGTCCGGCAGGGTGATGAAGAAGATGAACCAGCCCCTGTCAATTTGAAAACTTTTTGTCCGCCACTCGTGGACTTTTGGCGAATCAGGACAAAGTTTTGCCAAAAGACTTGCACTTTGATGCTTTACTGTGGTAAAATCGAAGTGTACTTTCATTTGGAAAGACAAGGGGGAAAAAGTATATGACCAACATCTGCATCATCGCCACCATCATCATCTATCTGGTGGCAATGCTGTTGGTTGGGTTTGCATACAGCAAGTCCAACAACGACAGCACCGATTTCTACCTCGGCGGCCGCAAAATGGGCCCGCTGGTCACGGCCATGAGCGCCGAAGCCAGCGATATGTCCAGCTGGCTGCTGATGGGAATGCCGGGTCTTGCCTACCTCACCGGCATCGCCTCGCCCGGCTGGACCGCCATCGGCCTGGCGCTGGGCACCTGGCTGAACTGGCTCATCGTGGCCCGGCGGCTGCGGCGGTATTCGGCCAATCTGGAAGCCATCACCGTGCCGCAGTTCCTGTCCCTGCGCTTCCACGACCAGCGCAATCTGCTCAACGCATTGGGTGCGGTGATCATCATCGTGTTCTTTGTGCCCTACACGGCTTCGGGCTTTGCCGCCTGCGGCAAGCTGTTCCACAGCCTGTTCGGCGTGGATTACATGGCGGCCATGGTGGTCTCGGCCTGCGTCATCGTGGGCTATACCATCACGGGCGGCTTCCGCGCCGTTACCACCACCGACCTCATCCAGTCCATCGTGATGAGTCTGGCCCTTGTGGCCGTGCTGGTGTACGGCATTGGCGCGGCAGGCGGCTGGGATGCCGTTGTGGCCAACGCTCAGAGCCTGCCCGGCTACCTGACCATGATGGCCAGCCACAACGCCGCTGAGGGCACGGCCACCTCGTACAGCCTGCTGGACATCGTCTCCACCATGGCGTGGGGCCTGGGCTACTTCGGAATGCCCCACATCCTGCTCCGCTTCATGGCCATTGAGGATGAAAAGAAGCTGGTGCTCAGCCGCCGCATTGCCAGCGTGTGGGTCGTCATTGCCATGACAGCCTCCATCATCATCGGCATGGTGGGCCTTGGTATGACCAAGGCAGGCGCGCTGGAATACCTGAGCGGCTCCTCCAGCGAGACGGTCATCGTCCGCATTGCAAACCTCATTGCACAGCACGGCATTCTGGCAGCCGTTCTGGCGGGCCTGATCCTGGCGGGCATCCTTGCCGCCACCATGTCCACCGCCGACAGCCAGATGCTTGCCGCCGCGTCCAGCGTCTCCCAGAATATCCTGCAGGAGTTCGGCCACATGAAGCTGACCGAACGCCAGAGCCTGTTTGCTGCCCGCCTGACCATCATCTGCGTCAGTGTGGTGGGCGTGGTGCTGGCCCGTGACCCCAATTCCAGCGTGTTCGGCATCGTCAGCTTTGCATGGGCCGGTTTCGGCGGCGCGTATGGTGCCGTGATGCTCTGCGCCCTGTTCTGGAAGCGCTGCAACTGGCAGGGCGCACTGGCCGGGATGCTCGCCGGCGGCCTGATGGTCTTTGTCTGGAAGTACCTCATCAGCCCGCTGGGCGGCGTGTTCGGCATCTATGAGCTGCTGCCCGCCTTCCTGACCTCGCTGCTGGTCTGCGTGGTGGTCAGCCTGGTCACCCCCGCCCCCTCGAAGGAGATCGAAGCCGAGTTTGAGGCGGCGAAATAAGAAACAATCGCAAGGGCCATTGCACGGGAATCTGTGCAATGGCCCTTGCTTTATATGCGGCGCACAACGCCGTTCTCAACACGGTAGATCTTATCAAAACGTTTCATAAAAGCACCGGACACATCATGGGTAATAGCAACGACTATGCAGGGCAGAGAGAGCAGATTCTGCATCACCTGCTGGCTGGTTTCCGGGTCAAGGCTGGCAGTAATCTCATCGGCGATGATGAGGTCATACCGACGAAGTACCAACCGGGCGATGCCGATGCGTTGGCGCTGACCGCCAGAAAGATTTTTACCGTTTTCGCTGATGAGAGTGTTCAGTCCATCCGGTAGGGTTTGCACCCAGTCGGTCAGACCGGCAGCTTCAAGGGCACCGGTTATCTGCTGTTCGGAGAACTTCTCACTCAGACAGATGTTGCTGCGCAGGGTATCATTGAACAGATACGTTGTCTGGGCAATATAGCCTGTCCGGTGGTAAAGACTGCTGCGGTCGATGTCCCGGAGCTGCTGGCCGTTGAACAGAATATCACCGCTGTAATCCGGATAATATTGGAAGAGCAGCTTGGCCAGTGTGGATTTTCCGCATCCGCTTTCACCCGTGAGACCAATCTTTTCTTGTCTGCTCACGGTCAGGCAGATATCCTTCAACACCGGAGCAGCTGCACCAGGGTAGGTAAAACTGGTGTTTCGGCATTCGATCCGCTCCAGCGATGCAACAGGCTGACCGGCAGAAGAAGGAGCTTCCGGAACGGACATGGCAGCTTCCAGACGCTGACGGATGCCCTTGGAGGATTTCACCTTGGCCCAGCACTGAGCGATTTGGTTGCAGGGTGTGATGACAAAGTTTGCCATGCTGGCGGCAGTGGAAACAGCACCTACGGTCAGGCGGCCGTCAAATGCAAGAAACAGACCCACGAGCATGACCACGGGAAAGATTAGATTGCTGATGAGGGATGTGTTGACTACCATGGAATTCAAGCTCTGCTGGTAGCTCTGCTCACTGGCGCACGCTTGTGCGGCGGCAGTGCGATGACGAGCGGTATAGGCATCCTCTCGCAGAAAGCTCCGGATAACTTCAAAACCGCCAAGAAGTTCCTTGAGCTGCTGGGTGTAGTCCGCCATTTGCAGGGAAAAGGCATCCCGGGCAACTTTAAGCTGTTCGTTCATTTTCCGGGGCAGTACCAACGGCGGAATCGTTACCAGAAGGATTGCAATAAGCATGACCGGGCTGAGATAGAGATACATCCCCAGTGCACAGAGCATGATACCGCCCCAGAATACGATATTGAAGATGGACATATAGTAGTCATCGTATAGGGTGCGCAGATCGGTAGTCAGTAGTGAGATGTAAGTACTGTCGCCCTCCTGCTGATACTGTGCCACCGGGCGGCGAAGCACTTGCTCCATGACCCTGTCTCGAACTTCCTCAACGGCACCGCAGGCCAGCTTGGTGAAAGAGCGGCGGCTCAGGCGCTCGAAAAACCAACTGGTAAAGGTAATGAGGAATACCAGCGCCATGTAACCGAGGGCTTCTTGCTTGCTTTTGGAATCAATGAGCCATTTGAGCTGAAAGCTTTTAAGCGGTGCAAAAAAGGAAACAGCGGCGGTAAAGCACACAAACAGGACGACCTTTGCCCAGTGTTGCCGGAAATAGTCGTTGATAGTCGGCTTCATGAATAGCAGGCTCCTTTCCTTATGTAAGAAACGAATTTCAAAAAGATGCCATTCCTGACGCTTGGCCGGGAAGGAGACTGACCACCTGCATTTGCAGCACAGTGCCCGATGCCGCTGTTTTGCAGCAAATATAGAGTAACATAAAATTGGACTGAACACAATAGCGCAAAAGACCTTTGAAAAGAGCAGCTTTTTCAGTTGAAAGTAATCATCACGAGTTCGCAGAAGGGAACGACGAAGCAACAGAAGAAGAAAAAGAGGTTCAGCGCAAGTTTGACAAGCCGGACACCCGGCGAAAGATGAGGAACGGAAAAATTAATTGCGGCTTCAAAAAGAAAAGATTCGGCTAAGAAAAAATATTTTGTATACAAAAAAGAAAAGATTGTTTGTACAGAATTACGAAAATGCTGCATAGATTAAAGAATACAACAAGAAATACTTTCAAATCGTAAAATTTTTGAGCAATTTCGTAAAAATGTACTAACATTTTGGAAAGAGATGCCGTATCATGGATTTATAAATGAGCATACGGCTTGCGGGCCGTGTGCCAAAATTGTCCGGAAAGTTCAGGAAGGAGTATTTTCATGGGAAAATCAACAGTGGATGCGTCTGCAGGGTTTGGATTGCGTGATAAACTTGCATACGCAGCGGGTGACTTTGGCTGCAATATGAGTTTTGCGCTCAAAGGTTACCTGACGATTTATTGGACGCAGTTTATGGGGATCGACAACTACCTGATGGCATCCCTTCTGCTGATCGTGCAGATCTGGGACGCAATCAACGATCCGATTATCGGAGCAATGGTAGATGCGGATACGCATAAATACCGCCGGAACAAGTTCCTTGCCTATATCTGGTTCGGTGCGATCGGCCTGACCGTGGCGGGTGCACTTTGCTATCTGCCGTTCCCGCAGGCTCCCGGTATGGTCAAGAACATTCTGTTTGTGGCAGGCTATATGATCTGGGATGCTTTCTACACCGTTGCGAATGTGCCGTATGGCTCGATGCTGTCTCTGATCTCGGATGACCCGATCCAGCGTGCACAGCTGTCGACTTTCCGCTCCATTGGTTCTATGGGCGGTGGGCTTCTGACCGGTATGCTGATTCCGGTGATCATTTATGATAACCAGAACAACCTGCGCGGTGAGCAGATGTTTGTCATCGCTCTGATCATGGGCGTGATCGGTCTGGTCTGCTTCCGCTTTATGGTCACGAACACAAAGGTGCGTGTGGACACCACGATCACTCTGAAAGAGGATGCACCGAAGTTCAACGTCATGAAGGCGTTCAACAACTTTATCCATAACCGCCCGGCTGTGGGCGCAACGCTGGCACCTATCGCAACGTTTATTGGTATGTATGGTGCCTCTACTGCAGGCCAGATCCTGTTCCAGGCTTATTTCAAGAATGCAAAGATCTCCGGCCTTGTGGGTATGATCTCCTACTTTGGCGTTTTCATTTTCAGTCCTTTTGTAGGCCGTATCGTCAAGCGCTTTGGCAAGAAGGAAGCCGTGACCTTTGGTTCAGTAGTCTGTGCGCTGGCGTACGTCCTGATGCTGGTTCTGCCCATCACACCGGACGGCCGGGGCCTCAGCCTTTATGTCCTGTGTCAGATCATTGCGATGCTGGGCGGCGGTATCGGAAACTGCCTGAGCTGGTCTCTGATGGCAGATGCGATCGATTATAACGAGTGGAAATTTGGCGTGCGAGAAGAAGGCACTACCTATGCACTGCACTCCTTCTTCCGTAAGCTTGCACAGGGCATCGGACCTTCTCTGGGCCTTGTTCTGGCAACCAAACTGGGTTATGATGCATCTCTGAAGGCTGCACAGACCATCGAAGTGGCAACTCGGATGCGCTATCTGGTGCCGATCATGTATCTGGGAAGCTATATCATGATGATCATTGCGTACGGCGTGGTGTTCAATCTGGATAAAAAGACCCTGGCGCAGATGGAAAGCGATCTGAAAGAACGCCGTGCAAAGAACGAAAAGTAAAGGATCTTAAAATCAGAGGAATATAAGAACGGAAACCTTCTGATAAGATGATAGAAAGCCCTCCTTTCGCCTGAGTGCGACAGGAGGGCTTTCTTTTTTTCAGTTGATCAGAATCGCCATCATCTCAGCGCAGGGGATCACGAAGCCGAACCCGAAGAAGAACAGCAGGTCGAGCACAAACTTCCAGAGCCGGACAGTAGGGGAGCAGAAGTTCATGGAGCGGGTGACGGAGGCACCTATCTCACCCCAGTGTCGGTAGTAGCCGGTCTGCTCAAAGTTGTTCCAGAGCTCCAGCGAGAGAAATTCTATCCCGACGAACAATGGGAAAAACACCCAGGAGGGAAGCCAGCCGTCTGCCTGCAGGTTCCCATTGCTCAGGGTACGCCAGTGGACGGCCATCCGGCCCGGGCAGGCGAGGATGCCCCAGATGGCCAGTGCGGCACTGAGCCAAAACAAAACTGCCCGTACCGAGCGCCAGTCAATGGATTGTTGACGGCGCAGCAGGGTAAAGAAATCTTCCAGCGGGACTTCCGGTGCAATATCTGCTTCCTGCGGGTCGCGGCAGTGCATCAGGTCGGCAAGGGTCAGCCCCAGCGCGTCGGCCAGTGGTTCCAGCGTGTTGATGTCCGGCAGGCCGACCCCGCGTTCCCATCGGCTGACAGCCTTATCTGTTACATGCAGCTGCTGGGCCAGCTCTGCCTGTGTTAATCCTTGTGACTTGCGCATCCGGGCGAGAAATGCCCCGAACGTTTTCGCATCCATTGTGCTCACATCCTTTGGAAAAAGGATAGCATACCACACACCAAAAGGCAATCGACGCTTCGTTTACAGACGCTGAAACGCAAAAACTCCCCACTCTGTGCTCGGTCAATGAGCACAGGGTGGGGAGCTTCTTTATATGGAGTTCAGAAGAAAAATGCTGGGATCAGAGCTTACAGCTGGGGGCCGGCAGAGACCAGAGCCTTGCCGTGCTCGTTACCCTCGTACTTCTTGAAGTTCTTGATGAAGCGGCCAGCCAGATCCTTGGCCTTCTCCTCCCACTGGGAAGCATCGGCGTAGGTATCGCGGGGATCCAGGATGCCGGTGTCAACACCGTTCAGGACGGTGGGAACCTCGAAGTCGAAGTAGGGGATCTTCTTGGTGGGCACGTTGTTGATATCGCCGTTCAGGATAGCATCGATGATACCACGGGTGTCCTTGATGGAGATGCGCTTGCCGGTGCCGTTCCAGCCGGTGTTGACCAGGTAAGCCTTAGCGCCGCTCATCTTCATCTTCTTGACCAGCTCCTCAGCGTACTTGGTGGGGTGCAGCTCCAGGAAAGCCTGGCCGAAGCAAGCGGAGAAGGTGGGGGTGGGCTCGGTGATGCCGCGCTCGGTGCCAGCCAGCTTTGCGGTGAAGCCGGACAGGAAGTAGTACTGGGTCTGCTCGGGGCTCAGGATAGAGACGGGAGGCAGAACGCCGAATGCGTCAGCAGACAGGAAGATGACATTCTTTGCAGCAGGTGCAGAAGAGACGGGGCGGACGATGTTCTGGATGTGGTTGATGGGGTAGGACACACGGGTGTTCTCGGTAACGCTCTTATCGGCGAAATCGATGTGGCCCTCGGCATCCAGAGTGACGTTCTCCAGCAGAGCGTTGCGCTTGATGGCGTTGTAGATATCGGGCTCGGAGTCCTTATCCAGGTTGATGACCTTTGCGTAGCAGCCGCCCTCGAAGTTGAACACGCCGTTGTCGTCCCAGCCGTGCTCGTCATCGCCGATCAGCAGACGCTTGGGATCGGTGGACAGGGTGGTCTTGCCGGTGCCGGACAGACCGAAGAAGATGGCGGTGTTCTCGCCGTTCAGGTCGGTGTTGGCAGAGCAGTGCATGGAAGCCATGCCCTTCAGCGGCAGGAAGTAGTTCATCATGGAGAACATGCCCTTCTTCATCTCGCCGCCGTACCAGGTGTTCACGATGACCTGCTCCTTGCTGGTGATGTTGAACACAACAGCAGTCTCAGAGTTCAGGCCCAGCTCCTTGTAGTTCTCAACCTTGGCCTTGGATGCGTTGTAGACAACGAAATCGGGCTCAAAGTTCTCCAGCTCCTCAGCGGTGGGCTTGATGAACATGTTGGTGACAAAGTGTGCCTGCCATGCAACTTCCATGACAAAGCGGATGGCCATGCGGGTATCCTTGTTGGCACCGCAGAATGCATCCACCACGTACAGGCGCTTGTTGGACAGCTCCTTCTGAGCGATGGCCTTCACAGCAGCCCATGCTTCCTGAGAAGCGGGGTGGTTGTCGTTCTTGTACTCGTCGGAAGTCCACCACACGGTGTCCTTGGAGTTCTCGTCCATAACGATGAACTTGTCCTTGGGAGAACGGCCGGTGTAGATGCCGGTCATAACGTTCACAGCACCCAGCTCGCTGACCTGGCCCTTTTCGTAGCCTTCCAGACCGGGCTTGGTCTCTTCCTCGAACAGCTGCTCGTAGGAGGGGTTGTACACGATCTCAGTCGTGCCGGTAATGCCATACTTGGTAAGATCCAACTTTGCCATATTCGCTATACCTCTACTTTCGTTTGATCCATACGTCCTGTATAGGGCACAGCGTTTCCCGGCGGGCCGGGCGCTGCGCAGAAGGCTTGCAGTTTGTAAATGCAAATTCTCCTGTATACCATTATACATAAAAGTATCCCGAAATCAATAAACGAATCGTGCTATTTGCAGAAAAGAAACAAATTTCATTAAGAAATTTAACTGCCTGAAACAATTTCAGGAAACAAAAGCAGGGGGCAAGACCTGAAAAAATAAGGTGGAACGGCGGGAAAACAATTTTTTGATAAAATTTTGACGAGCTGGGATGCATGAAAAACCGAGCACAAAAACGGCCCTTCCCGCAAAACGGCGCGGCAGGGAAGAACGGAACAGGATCCACAGCCCGATTTGTGCAAAATTTACGAGATTTTGACGATTTTTATGACAAAGAAGCTTTGCCTGTGGTATACTGTATCTGACAAAAGGACAGCCCCGCTTTTTCTGTGTGCTACATATAAAAAGGAAAAAGATCATGAAGACCATCTACATCCTGCTCACCCGGTCGGGTACCCTGCTTTCAAACCTTGTTTACGCTGTTACCGGTGCAAATTATACCCACGCTTCGCTGGCTTTTGACGAAGACCTGAGCTGCCTGTACAGCTCTACCCGCAAAAACGGCTATACCATGTTCCCGGCAGGGCCCAGCAGGGAATACCTGAACCGGGGTGTGTTCCGTCTGCGGGAGAACGTGCCCTGCGCACTGTATGCGCTGGATGTGAGCGATGAAGCCTACACCCGTGCCCGCCGCCGTGCCGAGCACATGATGGCCCACGGCAGCCTTTACCAGTTCAACGTTATCGGTCTTGCGCTCTGCGGGATGCATATCCGCTGGAAGCGCCGCCGGCACTATTTCTGCTCCCAGTTCGTCAGCGAGGTGCTGGAAAAGAGCGGTGCCATGGAGCTGCCCAAGCACAGCACCCTGATGCACCCGAACGACTACACCCGGCTGGAAGAGCTGCGGTGCGTATACAAGGGTACACTGGCCGGCCTGCCGCAGCGCCAGCAGATGGAATTTGACCAGAACGATACGGTGATCGGCGTATATCTGGGGCTGGCGCTGGGCCTGTTCCACACCGGCGCGGCCCGAGTGCGGAAGATTTTTTGAAAAAATTGAATTTTTGTGTTGACAAAGCAGGCGTGCTATGCTAGAATAGCCAAGTCGGGAGCGAACACCCGATGCAAAATGGACGTATGGCCCGTTGGTCAAGCGGTTAAGACAGAGGCCTCTCACGCCTTTAACATCGGTTCGATTCCGGT
>ENA-UPXC01001327-UPXC01001327.1-human-gut-metagenome-genome-assembly--contig:-NODE-1327-length-36603-cov-10.243963_pt1 | contig 36603 bp, 27 predicted proteins | sample MGYA00250047_ERZ773371 | MGnify/ENA primary metagenome ERZ773371 (study PRJEB29103, sample SAMN06111975) | human gut metagenome | biome: human gut; feature: ankylosing spondylitis patient; material... | reverse complement strand
ACGCTTCTGCGTACAACGACGACAAGACCTCTTTCACCGACATTGGCTCCCACTGGGCACGCGGCTACATCAAGTACTGCCAGTCTCTGGGCATCATTGCTGGTAAGAGCAACACCAAGTTCGTTCCGAACGAAAAGGTAAGCGCTCAGGAAGCAGCTAAGATGCTGCTCGTAACCCTGGGTTACAACGCTCAGAAGGCTGGTCTGGTAGGCACCGGTTGGGCATCCAAGACCAACGCACTGGCTGACGAGAACGGCCTGCTGGAGGACGTTAACACTTCCTTCACTTCCGCTTGCCCGCGTCAGTACGCTGCACAGCTGATCTACAACGCAATCGACGCTAAGACCGTTGTTCTGCGCGACGGTGCTTACACCGACGAGAGTGCTCTGGGTATCCCGAACAAGACCGTTGGCGAGAAGTACATGGGCCTGTCCAAGACCGAGGGCGTTCTGGTTGCTTCCGGTAAGACCGGCATCAACGGCCAGTCCACCGCTAAGGAAGACAGCCTGGCTGTTAACACCAAGATTGTCAGCAACCACTTTGCCTACACCGCTGACGTAACCTTCACCAAGGTTGCTAAGGACTACACCGCTCTGCTGGGTCAGGCTGTCAAGGTTCTGTACAAGGACGGCGACAAGTCCAAGGTTTACGGCGTATTTGCTACCGACGACAACAACGTTCTGGCTGGCAACTCCACCGACCTGGAGAAGAAGACTGCTACCAAGGTTAAGTTCGACGGCACCGAGTACGACGTTGCAGCTACCACTCTGGTAACTGTAAACGGCGTTAAGAAGAACGTTGCTCTGGCTGATGCTGCTGATCAGTACAAGGACACCGCAGCTACCTTCTCTCTGGTTGACAACAACGACGATGACAAGTACGACGTACTGACCGTTTTTGCTCCGTCTGTTGTTAAGGTAACCTACGCTGGTTCCAACTCCATTACCGCTGGCAAGTCCTACAAGTATGCTGACGAGAACATCGCTGACGGCATCAAGAAGGACGACTATGTAGCTATCATCGACAAGGCAGCTACCAAGGACGGCAAGTACAACATCACCAAGGCTGAGACCGTAACCGGCAAGGTTGAGGCGATCAAGGGCACCGATGTTAAGATCAACGGCACCTGGTACAAGCAGGCTACCGGCGCTGATATCGAGGACACCTACTCCCTGAACGACACCTTCACTCTGGCAGTAGTAAACGGCTTCGTTTATCACGCTGAGCAGGGCGACGACGCTATCTCCAACGACAAGGTTATTCTGATCACTAAGGCTGACAACGCTCAGGACGCTGGCATTGATGCTGGCACCCAGAAGGTTAAGGCTCTGTTCGCTGACGGCACTGAGAAGCAGATCACTGTTGCTCAGCTGGATAAGCTGGACGGCAACGGCTACAAGGATATGAAGCACTCCGCTACTGCTGTTGAGGCTGCTGTAAATACCCTGTACACCTTCACCACCAAGTCCAACGGCGACTACAAGCTGAAGGTTATGGATTCTACCAAGTACGACGGCACTCTGTCCAACATCACTAAGATTGATGATGGCAAGGCTTATAACTCCGCTTCTCCGGCTTCCACCATGCGCTTCGCAGATTCCGCTGCTATCTTCGTAGTACCGGGCAACGGCGATGACGCTAAGGTTATCACCGGCAAGGCACTGGGCACTTGGAAGAACATCACTGCTCTGACTTCTGCTTCTACCACTCTGTACGGCAAGAAGGACGGCGGCATCGTTTACGCTAACGTAGGCGTTGTTGTTATGAGTTCCTCCACCGCAGCTCCGAGCTCCGGCGATGTTGAGTACGGCTTCGTAACCGCAGACTCCTCTCTGGTTAAGAATGGCGACGACTACTACGTTTCCATGACCATCTGGAACGGTTCTTCTGAGGTTTCCGTAAAGGCTGACTCTTACTACGAGTTCAACAATTCTACCTCTGCATTTACCACTAAGACCGATGTAGACGACGGCACTGCTGTTAAGAACTACACCAATGCTTCTTCCCAGAAGATCACTTCTGCATTCAACAAGAAGACTCCGGTATCCTACAAGACCACCGGCGACGGCATCATTTCTGAAGTTCGTCCGCTGAACGTAGTTGATGGCGATTACCTGGGCGCTGTTGCAGTAACCGGTTACTCCGGTAAGAAGTTCGTTTCCCTGGACGGCACTGATTACGACCTGACCTCTGACACTGTTCAGATGTTCGTTGATACCGACGCTAAGACTGGCGCGGCTAACGGCTCCATCACCGAGGCTAACGAGGTTCACGGCTACTTCGTAAAGAACGCTTACGCTGTTAAGAACTCCAGCGGCGAGATCGAGTTCATCCTGGTTGATACTCAGAACAACCTCGAGTGCAATGCTTCCGAGGATGACGTTAAGATCACCACCCAGGGCGGCGCTGCTGCAATCACTGTTGACGACACTAACCGTGTTGTTAAGCTGAACACCGCAACTGCTGTTCCGGTAACTAGCGTATTCGTAGCTAATGGTGCTACCTACGGCGTACAGGCAGTTAATGCTGGTTCTGTATTCGTAGTTGGCAAGACCACCGGCAACCTGGCTGTTGGCGATACCATCCGCGTAATCGCTCAGAACGGCGACGTTGTTGACTACTCCGTAGTTGCTTAATCAAACTCCGCTTGTGTAAACAGGCTGTTTGATCGCTGAACGGCAAAATCGAAAACCCCCGAGAGAAATCTCGGGGGTTTTCCCATTTTCACGCAAAAACGGCAAACGAATACTTATACCCGCTCAAATTGAGGGCGCAGTTGCGGCTATTGAGCAGCTGAAAGCCGTCGTCGGTGACGCCAAGGCCGACGCTATCGCCGTACATCAGCGGCACGTCCTCCGCCGCCAAACCGCCGTAAATGGCGCTGCTGTAGCCGGTGTAGCAGCCGTCGCGGAACACGAGCACGGCCTTTGGGTGATACCCCAGTGTGATGGTACGTTTTTCGGTTCCATCGCCGGTATAAGTGCCGAAATTGCACGCAGTTTTAACCGTAAGCGTGGTTTTGACGGTGTTCATGTCACTTTGCAGGTCGGTGTCCGCCGCGGTGCGCGCGTTGGTTTCGGACTCGGCGGCGTGCTCGATCGCGGTAAGGCGGTTGCGCACGTCCTGCGCTAGCTTGTCGCCGTCCACGCAGCCGCTCGGCAGCTTGCCAACCGACGCGTCGCGCACCTGTTTCTGCACGTTTTCGATTGCGTCCTGAACGGTCTGCGCCGGCACGCCCGCACTCGCGGTGTAGCCCAGCTTAGCCGCCGCTGAGAACTCGCCCAGCGCGTCGCACAGCCGGTTCAGCGCCTGCCGCAGCTCCTCCGGCGAGGAGTCGAAGTACGTTTTCAGCTCCGCCGCCTGCATGTTCGGCTGGTCGGGCAGGTCCGCTAACCGTCTTGTGAACGCGCCCTGCCGATATGATTCAAATCCCATTATGAAATACCTCCTGTCCGGCGTCTCGCCGTTTGTTTGAGGTATAGAATAGCCGATTTTTCCGAAATTGCAAGAAAAACTTTTGGATTTTTGCGAATTTTTTTCGGGGAAAGGGAAAACCCCCGAGGAAATTTTCCTCGGGGGTTTTCGATTTTGCAGTCACATAACCGCGACAGTCAGAAACTTACTTAGCGTAAATGTTCTGGGTGTCAACGATGATGATCTTAACATTGCTGTTAGCGTCTGCGTAGTAAGCAACGTTAGCCAGCTTCTGAGCAGCATTGTTTTCAGCAGCCTTCTGGAACTCGCCGTTAGCAGTGCCGCGAGCATTGTCCGTGTCTACGAACAGAACTACGGAATCGTGATCATCGTTGCTGATGTTCAGAGTGAATGCAGTCTGAGTTGCAACGTAATCATCAGTGTAACCAGCAGTGGTGCTCTTAGCAGCGGTAAAGCCAACCAGAGTGCCCTCAATGTCGGTAGCATTGTAATCGAAACCGGTTACAACACCGCGGGTCAGAGCGTAGGTGTCATTATCGCCTGCAGTGCCAGCGTAATCCAGCTTGTAGGTCTTGTTGATGTCATGGGTGCCATCGGAGTTAGCAGAGTACTCTACAACATCGCCCTCAGCCAGAGCGTCGCCGTCCTCAACCTTCAGGGTGATCTCCTCAGTACCGTTCCAAACCTTGGTGGTGGTGTAATCGGTATCATTCTCAGTTACAGAACGAGAGCTTTCCAGAACATAGCCATAAGTCATGTCCTTGCCACCGCTCATACTGGAAGAGCCAAGGTCAACGTACATAGTCTTAGCATACTGCATACCATTGGACTTCTTGGACAGAACCTGCGCGGAGGTAAATACCTTGCTGTCGCTCCAGTTCTTCAGAGCAGAACCGGTGATAACAGAGTACTTGGTATCACTACCACTGGTGTAACGAACAAATACCGTTGCATCGTTGTTGATGTAAGTGATGTCAGCAGCAACCCAATTAGAGCCACTCTGCTTCTGGAGCTTGTCGCTCTTTACACGCTTAGCATCAGTCTTGTAATCATCGTAACCGCTGATTACGCCGGAAACCTTAGTCAGCTCGTACTTCTCGCCGGATTTCTTGTAGGAAACCAGAACCGGAGTGTTGTACGGCAGAGTCTCGCCACCAACATTAGCGAACATCTTGGTGTCCTTGATGGTAACGGTCTTGTCAGAGCCGTCAGCAAAGATCAGGCGGCCTTCGATGTCATCATCGTTAGCAGAGGTCTTCTGAACAGCCTTAACCAGCAGAGCAACGTCCTTAGAACCAGCATCGTTGTCATCAACATAAACAACGTAACCGTTCTTTACTACTACTGCTACTTCGTCCTTCAGTTCAACCTTTTCGTTGCCTACATAGTCAACCTGAGTCTGGTTCGGAGCAGCCTTCATGGTTGCAGCCATAGCCATCTCGTACCAGTTGCCGCCAACCATAATGCTGTAATCGTCAGCAGTGATTGCATTCTTGGTAGAGGTTACCTTGCCTTCAACAACATCCAGCTTCTCAACAACCTGCTTGTCATCGGAGAAGTTGTCTGCGTTGTAGATTGCAATGTAATCGTCCTTCTTCAGGTCGGACGGATAGTTAGAAGAATCGGTGTCGATTTTGTCAAAGTTCGGACCAGCCTTCTTAGTTGCGTTAATGTAATCCTTGCCAACATAAGTAACCTGTGCGATGGTTACAGTCTTAACATTCAGCTGAACAATCTTGTTGTCCTTGCTGCGGGTAGAAGCAGAGTAAACCTTGGACAGACCCTTAGCAGCATCAACGTATGCAACAATATTGTTAGCGTTGGTATCGCTAGTCTTAGAGCCATCAACCTTAACAATGTTGGTATCGTCATCGCCGGTCTTACCAACAGAGTACTTGGAACCGTTGAACTTCAGCTTAGCATCGGACTTCTCGAAGTCGCCCAGAATGCCGGTCAGAACGTCGGAATCCTCGGTAGCGAATACGCCGTAAACGTCGTCCTTAGCCTTGTACAGAACCTTAACTTCCTGATCAAGCAGGTCGTTGTAGTCCTTCTTAACCTTGGTAAAGGAAGTTACCAGCGGCTTGGTGCTATCATCATCAGTGTTATCGGTCTCACCGATGGTCAGCTTGTAGGTATCCTTGCCGGACTCCTTGGAAACGGTGTCCAGAGTACCAACAGTGGTCTTCAGACCCATGTACTTCTCGCCAACAGTCTTGTTGTCGTGACCAGCGTAATTCTCGTTAGTGTAAACGTCGTCACGCAGAACAACGGTCGGAGCGAAAATGGTGTTGTAGATCAGCTGTGCAGCATACTGACGCGGGCAAGCACCAGTGAAGGAAGTGTTAACGTCCTCCAGCAGGCCGTTCTCGTCAGCCAGTGCGTTGGTCTTGGATGCCCAACCGGAACCTACCAGACCAGCCTTCTGAGCATCATAACCCAGGGTTACCAGCAGCATCTTAGCAGCTTCCTGAGTGGTTACGTTGCCGTTCGGGTCGAACTTGGTAGCGCTCTTACCAGCAATAATGTTCAGAGACTGGCAGTACTTGATGTAGCCAGCAGCCCAGTGACCATTGATGTCGGTGAAGGTGGTCTTGTCGTTGTTGTACGCAGAAGCGTCAGAGTTACCGGTGCGCAGAACGTAAATCATCTTTGCCATCTGAGCACGGGTTACAGTACCGTTCGGCTGGAAGGAGCCGTTTTCGAAACCTTCGATTACGCCCAGCGATACCAGAGTGTCCACGACTTCAGAATCGACCTTAATGTCGGCCTGATCCGTGAACGCTGCACCAGCAAACATGGTGAATGCACAAGCAAACGCCAGTACCAGTGCAAGAACCTTTTTGAGATTCGCGCGAAAATCTTAAAACTATGGTATAACTCGTGAATTCAGAATATATTCGCGAATTTATTGAACTATTTTTGTCCGCACCCCCGGCTCTGCTGGGACGCGCGAAAGATTTCATCTTCCAACATGATTGAAAGATTGAATCGTGAAATTCGGAGACGTACCAGCGTGGTCGGAATCTTTCCGAATGAAAGTTCCTATGTTCGCCTAGTGACAACGTATCTCATGTAATACGCTGAGGACTGGTCTGTCTCCAGAGCCTACCTCAGTCAGGAATCCATTGCGGCAACTCTGCTCGTTGCTACCTAACTTCATTTTTTCAGGAGCCCTTTTTGCGAACATTACTTGACGCGGTCTCCTTTTGTTTTATTTATTATCTTTAATTTTTACTATTTTTCTTCTTGGTTAACAGTGATTGTAGCTTCAACGGCTCGCACTACTTGACCAGCTATACCAGTGATGCCACTAGAGTTACGATTGACTCGTGTAATATCATCAACTGCATAGCCTCGTGCTTTACCGTTATTGGTGAGCATTATTACGCCTTGCTCCGCATACAGTGCATCCACAACTACATCTGTACCGCTTAGCCTCATTAAATCAACACCTTGTACTGTCACTCCCTTTGTCGCACTAATTTTTTTCGTTGCTTCACGGTCGGTCAACAACGCTAACAACTTTCCTTGCTGCGAAATTACCGTTAAACTACGTTCCGGTTGATAGATTAAGCATCTACACAGCATATCCCCCTCATAAATTATGTTCATGCCATCTACTAAGCCGCATCCCCAGTCCTTTCGAAGGGTATATCGGCTTACTGCTACACGCATAGCCTTTCCCTTACGGCTAATATAAAGAAGTTCATCAGATTCTGAGCAACAGCAAGCGTCAATAATACACGTTTCATCGGTCCTAACAATTTGACTTCCAGGATATGCAGTCACGACTTTATCCAATGGTAAACGTACCGATCGACCATTTTCTGCTACACAAACTAAAGAATCAGCACTATCTGGACAGGAAATTAGAATGGCACCATCTCCCATTGCCGCACGACAGTCCTCCCATTCTATACCCTCTACGAAATCTTCTACCGAAATTCCCTTAGAAATATTCCACGCTCGTCCATCACGACTCAGGATAACCTTATGTACAGCCGTTTGGAAAACCTGTACTGTCTTTACTATATCTTCTTTTCGAACTCCAAGACCCTTGCCGTTTTTCTTTTGCGGTGCACATGGATAAATATTACTTTCAGGAATGTATAATCTCATATTGCAATTTTTTCCTTCACGCACACGCCTCTCTCCACATATTAAAATTAACACATCTTTACAAATCGCCTGTTTGTGTGGATGATTCGATACTGTAGTCTGTCCGGTTGTTTTTTTATCAATGTTTTTCCTATCTTTCTCAGTAATCGAAACGATATTACCATTTATGTCTATAATTCGTGGTCTTCTACTTGTATATAAATTATCTATGGTCGCTAATTCGGCTAAAGGGTCATCGCACATGATAATTGCTTGAGGTTTTTCAGCATATTTTCCCTCTTTGACACGCTCATTAGCCAGTGCCGCAATTTGAATAGATATATTTTCCATACTAAGTGGCATCTTATTTTGATATGGTCGCAACGCCGCTTGACTCACCTGACACGCAAGCAAATCTTCTCCTGTACTGATTTGAATTTCTAATTCATCATTGGTCTCATATGTTTCTATATATATATCAACCTCTCCATCTTCCTCTGATATTACCTTTATCGATCCGCCATAGGCCATATGTGTACCTGCTTGTGCAGGAATTTCTTTAACATCCATTTTATTGCATATATAGCGATAAAGCGGTCTACGCATTAAAATATCGCGTAATTCGCGCTGACCCTCAATATTCGAAAAATCAAAGCTTTTTACATTTGGATTTTCAATTTTATGTCCCATTAGCACCGAAATCGCCTCACGAGAAGCAGATGTCAACGCCAGTTCCGTTGCCGCCTGGTGACGCAAAAGATATGCAACCACTGTGCCATCATACTCCTGACACGCCTCTTGGTCAATCAGCATCATAGCTTTAATTTCAAAGAAAATCTCTTGTTTTTCTTCATCTTTAAGATAGAAATCCTTCAAAACACCTACTTTCTTGCATACATCTTTAAAAACGTTATTGATTTCTTTTTTAGTGCATCGAGTCAAAAAATCCTTGCCATGACACGCAAGTGGCAAAGTATCAATATCTTTTTTTATACCCATCGCTTTAAGATACTTTTCTGCTTGACGCCTGCGTTCTTCTAACAGATTATACAGTTCTTTAACTAATGGTAGCAGTCGATATCCGTTATCCGTTTTGCTTCCTTCGATAATTCTTCTTGTGTCACCATCCAAAACGAATCGTCTCTCAATAGAGTACTCGTCTTTCTCCATCTTACGAATATCACCGAAAGAAAGCCCACCTGCTTCCGCCGTACGCAATGCTAACAGAAGCATCATTAAAAGGGCAATGCATTCTCCCTTTTCAGGCGCCTGCTTCAAAAGTTCCCTATAGATCTTGATAGCACTTTCTATCGTGAGCGATTTTAGTCTCTGCTTAAATTTCTCTGCCGCTCTCCGCACAATGACCCTTTGCGCTGGCGTTAGTAACTGAATATCATCTGGAAGTTCAAAAGGACCATCTTTATAAAAATTTTTAAAAGTCAGCGTAGTAAGGCCTTTGACATGGGCACATTCAACGAGTACTTCAAAAAGTCTCCTGGACCGCTGATCTGCTTCCTCATTACCGGCAAAAACATTTATTTTCTCAAGCCAGATGTTCTCTGCTTCTTTCTCTGTCAACGTTGTAAAATCAATACTTTCAAAAATTTTAGCAACATATTTCCAAAAAAGATTATCGTATAATCGACAAGTACTGTCTGCCCAACGCTGTTGATTTTGCATTTCTAAAACAATATCCATATATACGCCTGAAGCAGTCAGCATACCTTTGGGCGTCATTTTTTGATAGAATGACTTTTTCTTCCAACTACCAAAACATGCTTTCGAGCGCAACTCTTTTCTTCTTCCTGATGCCGCTTGTGGACTTGAAAACAAACTCATGTTTATTCCTCCTACTACTCGTATAAACGTATAAAAAAAGAGCCTCATTGGGCTCTTAGGTATCATAGTATATCAATTTTAACTCCATATTTATCCTTTATTATCATTTGTTCCCCCCTCTTTTTTCGCCACCGCAAGTAAACTCGATCTGTTAAATTTTCCCCATCGCTAACTAATAGTTTATGGCATCTCTCCAATTGTGCTTCTATGCGCAGCAACGCCAGTCGTGAGCCATAATCTACATACCACTGTTCATATGTCTGTTGTGCTTGCAATCCAAGTATCTTCTGTACCTGACCTATATCCATACCACATATATTTCGACAATATCCTTCAAAACTAGCACGAATCAAGTCTGTTCTTGATGTCTTTGAATATTCTGGTATAACACTTTCAAGTACCTTATCTACAAACTTTTTGTATCTCTCAGGCGTTAATCGTCCGCTCTTTCCTTCAACAATCAATGGAGCGTGTATACCCGCTCCCGTCTCCAGTCGAGCCTTGAAGAGTGTACGCACCGCTGTTTGTGCCAAATATGTGCAAGGTATAAATCGTAGTTTTCCATACTCTCTATCATACAATCTCCACTCCGCTTCTTCACCTCTTTTTTGTGTCATTTTTCCGTCAATTTTTAATACTCGCAGTTCTTCATATTTCCATACACTAGAGAGATTTAGCCCACAAAGCTCACCCACTTTCACGCCGGTTGTCAACTGTAATAGCAGTGCCGCATATAAAGCTTCTTTATCCATGTGTTCAATACAACTCTGAGTCAATTTTCTTAATTCTTCTAATGTGAAAATTCTGGTTTTTAAATTTTTATCTGCCTTCTCTGTTGTGCTCCTAGCAGTTACAAGCACTTTGCTGGAAATATTTTCTTTCCAAATTCCACATTTAACGGCGCCATCATATATGATGTTCAATGCCCTTTTTAGTCCAATTTTATCCTCTTTTGTGTGTGCTACTGCATCCACTACACGTAAAGTATCAGCATCAGCTGTACCTTCAAGTTCCTTAAGCGGCGGTAAATTCTGAAGTGCTTCTATTAAAAATGGCTTTCTTTCTTCCCCTATACCATATGCCTTTTGGACGCTTTCTTCTGCTATAATATGAAGTAGCAGCATTGACGGTGCTTGAGGAAGGCTTCCCTCTTTGATCCATTCGACCACTATCTTACTGTTTTTCCTAATAAGCTTTTCGGCCGCTTCATACACCTTAGGATCCTCTTTTCCTGCTGCTCGGATTCTCACTTTCACGCCTTTCTGATGCAGCATTTTCTTTTCTGGACTCATCAAACTAATGGAGTACCTCTGCCTTCCTTCTTTTGTCTTTTGCTCTTCTTTGATACGAAAAAAATTTCCCACTATAATGTCTGTCGGTATAATAACATTTTTTCTGCCCATATACAGCACTTCCTTAACGATTTTCAAAAAGGCAGGTATTAAAATACCTGCCTTTTTTAGGATATAAAAAAGGTCTTTTTGCAAGCAAAAAGACCTATCTATACTTCTTCTATGATATCATTATAATACTTTAAGATTCTATTTGTCAAGCATGTTTCTATATTCATATATACTAAAAACACATAAAATTTTTTAAAAATTTCCCGAACCTATTCTATCCTCTTTTGTCCGTCTAAACAGATATCCACGCTTTATTCAACGGACAGCGTAGGTCATAATCGCCGGACGCAGAGTCCCGCTTGCCTGTAAAGGTACCCCCTCCCCCCCAAAAAAATCTCTGGCGGAAATACAACACTGTGGACATTGTGGACTGCAGAAAACCTATGCGTTATCGTCAACAGATGGTATAGCGAGTGGACAGGATTCCTAATAGCGCACCTTCCAATCTAGCGACATCCGGGTATCAATCTAGATTTTGCGAAAAAACGCTTTGTCCATGACCAGCATGTCCAGAAGTACAAAAGTTACTATCTTGTTACTGCACTTTACCTATAGCGATACTATGTACTGGCAGGACCGAGTGCGCCATCCACATAAACAACAATTCCCTCGCATTTGTATAACGCCAACAGTCACTTCGGATAAAAATAAGGTGACTGGCCCGCATGGGAAAGTTCTGTTGTGCACAAAGACTTTCAGACCTATGCAGAATATAATCACCATTTATTCCATCCATTCCATATTTTCCCTATCACATCTTACATTCTTGATGAGTGACCTTCCAACCATAAGTTGCATCTGCTATCGTCCACAACCAAATCTTCACCAGTTTTGTCCTCTCACTTCACTGCAATTCTATCCCCCATAAATTCACTTTTACGATTGCTTTATACAGTCACTATTCTAATAACTACATATTCTCCAAAGCATATGTTTTTCTTTTGACTATTCGGCTTGCCTGTCCCAAATCGCACTTGATAGACGGTGCAATTTGGGACAGCTAATGATTTATTCTAAGTTCTGGCCTTCGAACCGCTTTCCCGGAGGTTTTCCAAATGCTCTAAAAAATACAAAAAAAACGCTGATTTCTTACGAAATCAGCGGTTAAACATGGTTGCGGGGACAGGACTTGAACCTGCGGCCTCCGGGTTATGAGCCCGACGAGCTACCAACTGCTCTACCCCGCGATATAGATTTTATCGCAGCTCTCTTTCAGAGTGCTTATATACTATACCATAGGATAGCACAGTTGTCAAGCATAATTTTCAATTTTCTATTCGATAAATTCAGTCTTTTATCTTGCTGTCCTCCGCAGGCGGCAGATCCGGCAGCTCAAACCAGAAGCAGATACCGCCTTCGACGTTCTCTGCGCCGCAGGCGCCGTGCAGGGTATCCGCGATGGCGCGGACAAGCGACAGACCGATGCCGGTGCCGCCGGCCTCTCGGGTGCGGGCGCGGTCGGTGCGGTAGAATTTCTCCCAGATCTTCGGCAGCTCCTCCTCCGGCAGACCATCGCCTTCATTGAACACGGACAGGCGCACGCTGCTGCCGGTTTTTGCGGCCGAAATCTCAATATGCTTTCCCTCAGGCGTGTAGCGGATAGCGTTGGACAGGTAATTCATCAGCACCTGATCGAGCAGATCGCCGTCCGTGCGGACCGTAATATGCGCGTTCTCATATTCCACGGTCAAACCTCGATTTTCACACAAAACAGCGGTTTTGCGCACCGCTTCCGCACAAAGTGCATGCAGATCAATATCCTCGTCGAACGTCTGCTCTGCACCCAGCTCCAACCGCGACAGACTGAGCAGCTGCATGACCAGCTTGTTCATGTGGTCGGCCTCATCGGCGATGGTGTCGCAGTAGAACTTGCGGTCCTCAGGGTCATCGGCCACGCCGGCCGTCAGGCCCTCGGCATAACCCTGAATGAGCGCGATCGGCGTTTTCAGCTCATGCGACACGTTCACGATGAACTCCTGCCGCATATTGTCGATACGCTCCTTCTCCTCAATCTCCTGTGCCAGCTGATCGTTGGACTCCTTCAGCTCACCGATCGCCTGCTCCAAATACGCAGACAGGCGGTTGAGCGACTGTCCCAGCTGGTCAATCTCATCGCCGTCCCCCTTGCCGGTGTACTGCATAGAGAAATCCAGCTCACTCATCCGGTCGGCCAGTCCCGCCATTTGAATAAGCGGGCGCGTAAACTGACGCGAGATAACATAGCCGCACCCCAGACAAATCAGCAGCGCACAGCCGCCGGCAATCAGCAGAAACACCAGATTCAGCGAAGAATTCTGTTCGATATACGCATAGGGCATATATGCGATCAGATATTCACCGTGTTCCGCATTCAGCACGCCGATCAGACACAAATACTGATCATTATCGCGCAGACTGATCGTCATAAAGCGGTATTCGTTTTTACCCAAATCTACCCAGTCACGATTCTGGACCACGGACGCCAGCACCGCAAAGCTGCGGAACTTCTGCTCCATGTGCCCAAAATCAAACCCTACGTCCCCCTCCTGCATGGCAGACGAGGTAATCACATCGCCGTTATCGGTCACCACTGCCAGACGAATGGCACTGCGGCTCTCATAGCTGTCCAGCAGCGCGGCAACATCCGAGGAATCACTCGCGTAGCTGGTACAGATGCTGCCGTAGGCATCACGCAGCTCGCTCCGGCGTGTCATCATATAGTAATCCTGATAGAAAAACACGTTGAGCAGCACAAGAATACCGATAAACACCAGCGCGATAATGCTGATCGCAGCAAAAAACGTAACCCGGATTGACCGATGCTTCAGCTTCATACCTCAAAGCGGTAACCGTAGCCGCGCACGGTTTCGATCATGGTGCCGCACTCGCCGAGCTTGGCGCGCAGCTTTTTAACGTGCGTATCCACGGTACGCAGGTCGCCGAAGTAATCGTAACCCCAGACTGCATTGAGGATACTCTCGCGCGACAGCGCAATCGCACGATTGTTCTTGAAGTAGATAAGCAGCTCGTACTCCTTGGGGGTCAGGTCGATCGGCTTGTTCTCCACCATGACCTCACGGCGCAGCTCATTGACCGACAGCTTGCCAAGCTGTTCGAGCGGTGCACCGGCACGGCCTTCTCGTTTGAGCAGTGTGCGCACGCGGGCCGCCAGCACGATCGGCGAGAACGGCTTGGTGACGTAATCGTCCGCACCGCCTTCCAGGCCGCGCACCTGATCTGCGTCCTCGGCACGGGCGGTGAGCAGCATAACCGGCAGGTGGGTTTCGCCGTGCTCCTGCTCGCGCAGCTCCCGCAGGACTTCAAAGCCGTCCATTCCCGGCATCATCACATCCAGAATGGCCATATCCAGTCCCGGACGGCGGTTCTCCAGAATATTCAGCGCTTCCTTTCCATCGGCGGCTTCGACAATGGTATGACCGTCCCGCTTGAGAAAGTCGCTGACCAGACGACGGATACGCGCCTCATCGTCTGCGATTAAAATAGTAGACAATATAATTCCACCTTACATTCTTATAATACCGCAAGTATACCGCCGGTGTTTGTTCGTTGTGTGAACAAAATCATGGGTTTTCAATTTTTGTTGAACGGGAGATTGCTGCTTGAGAAGCGAATGGGTCTTGCCTCCCCTACTGCTGCACATACCGACTACTCAACGCAAAGGGCGGCGTAACAGCGCCGCCCAGAGGTTTTATTGGTTATTATGCTCAGCACCGCCGGATTAGGCTGTATACAACTCGTAGCTATACGGAATCCACAGTGCGGGCAGGCTGCTGTCGGCTGTTGCCTTGTGCATGGTCAGCTTGACGTATTTGCCGTTCTCTTTACCGGTATTCGGGTCGGTAAACCGGTATGTCAGCGATGCAAATTCGTTATTATCGCCGTAAATCTTCACAGAATCACCGTCAAATATGCCGTACATATCACCTAAACCAAGGAAAAATGCGGCTCCCTGTTCCGGTATCTGATCTTTCTGCAATACTCTTTGCAGATTTGCCAATTCATCATCGGTATAGACCGGCAAATCAAGCGTACCGTACAGCAAATCAAACTGCTCTGCGGTCAATCCCTTTGCAGAATCGGCCAGATGCTCCACCGTTGTCGGTTCGGTATTGGTAATATCCTCGAAAGTCACCCTATCAGCGGCATAGACCTTATACTGTGCTTCGGTTGTCCAGTCGATACGGCTGACATAGACCTCACAGGAATTATTATCCGTATTAACGGCAACCTGATACGGCTGGTCATGCTGTGCGCCCATATGCAGTACCGCATAATGTGCACCGAGACTTGTCAGCAGCTGTGCACGGCGAACGGTACCGTCCTTATCCGTCAGGTCGTCGAGTGCAAAATCATCCGCGGTGATATTCTGCGCGGCAGTGAACATTTCCTTGTACTTGGCAGCAATCTCCTGATTGGCCGGGTCATACTGCACATCGGATACATATTCGAGCAGATACGTCAAGCCGTCCTTCTGCGCAAGCTCCTTAGCCGGAACCGGATAATTCTCCGTCCAGTTATCGCCGTATGTACTATGCAGAACAGCAGTCGCATCCGCGCGTAATGTCATAATTGCACCGTCCTCGGTCGAGTCGCGGCTGTCATCGCCCATGGCATTCTTCATGCCGAACAGGATACTGTCGTCCTCCTGATTGCGCTTGGCGTAGCCGTTATCAACGAAGGACTGCGGCAGCTTGAGACTGTAATTCAGCGAATCGTTGTAGTAATCCGTTGAGGTAATATCGCTGTCCTCGTTCTCGTCCGCACTGTCGCTCCCGCTTGTATACACCGCCGTTGCCTTATGCTGAATATGGCTTGCGTCCGTGTATTCCAGCGTGATAGCGTGGTAGAACGGATAGCTGATGGTACTCGAGAGCATTTCGCCAAGGCTCGTCGGCACGGTATAGACCCAGCCATCGCCGGATTTCTGCAGTGTGGTCTGCTCATCAATCACACCAAACTGCGAGCCGTCCTCCCAGTTCACCAACCGATTGGTGATTTCCACACCGCCGACAGGCTCGGTCTCAAATGTGAAGGTGATGGTATCGCCAACCTGCAACAGCGGTGTATCACCGCTCATAATAGCATCCAACGCATTGACACCGGCGTACAGCTTCTCTTTTCCGCTCTGCACTGTGATGTCCTCGGTGATACCGATTGGCTGCCAGTAACCTGCGTCTGTCTGCTCCATGACTACATAAGCCGGCGCGAGATTATCTCCAAATGTCAGCTTGACTTGCGCAAGCTGTATGCCGTCCGCGCTGTCGCCCTGCCACATCGTATTTGTGTCCTGCAAAAGCATCAAATAGGAGTCGCCGTGCAGCGCCATGCCGAAATACTGCATGGCCGCCTGTGCCGGATCGGCGTAGCCTCTTATCATCTGCGTATCCATGCTGTCGATGTACTGCGGCACGGTCGGCCACGACAGACCGGTCGCATAGTACGTCCGGAACAATTCGCTCTGCGTCATGCCGTCCGTACTGAGTTCGCGGATATAGCCGATCACCGAGCTGTTTTTGTTCTCGCGGATGGTCTGCACGATGTACGCCGAGCGAACATCGTCCGGTGCGCTGCTCGTGTATCGGAATACGACCGTGTAGTCCTGCTCGTCATCGGTGGGTACAAGCACGAAATCCGTTGCAGACGGCGAGGACGGACCGTATTTCCACGTCCACTGCTCACCGCCGGTCATAGCCATCTGCTGCGTGATAAGGTCTTTCTGACCGTCCGGCGTCAAAATCGGGAAGATATACTGTGCGCTCTTGTGCAGAACTGCGCGTGCGTACTGCTGCGCGAGATCCGCCGCCGTGCGGGAACGAACGCCGCTGCCGTCCGTCCAGTCCTGCGGCAGCCAGCCCTGACCGAACTGATTTATCATGGTGACAACAACCTTGCTGTTATCTTTAAACGTGAATGTCGCCTTGCGGATGTCGTTGTACGGTGCGGCATCTTGGTTGCTGCCTTCCACCTGACTGGCCGCCGGGAAAATACCGAGCAGCACTTCTGCTGCATTTACCGGGTCGCTGATATTGTAGCCGTTTGTGATTTTCCACTGGTTGCTGTCCGAGAGAAAATCCGGCAGACCGAGGTCATTCTCATACAACAGCTTAAATTCATCCAGAGAAGTCACGCGGCCGTTTTCCGGCACAATTTCGCTGTTCGATACGGCCCACTCTCCATCCTGTTTTGCAAAGGTCAGCTTTTGTACCACACGTCCGGGAATGGTTTCGCCCGGATTATCGCTGAACTCTCTATCCGTGATCAAATAGGTGTCTTTCCCGTCCAGTTTGACCGTATAACCGATATTTTCCGCCTCATTCGCCTGTTTTTGTGCCAGCTGTATACGCAGCTCTTTCGTTAGACCCTTATCGTTATCACCGACCGCGATCGTGCAGCTAAGCGAACCGACCAGTAGCACGATCATCACAACGAGCGCGACACCGCGTTTTTTGACCGACTTGTCAAACAGTCCCTCAAACCGGCGCATGAGCGTCTTTTTGTCATCACCGAAGCAGGACACCAGAGCCTTTCTCTTTTGCGACTGCGCAATAGCCGACCGCAGGATGGTCTCGCCATAGGCTCTGCGGTACGCGCCGTCGTGTCCGCGAACAACCGCGTCGTCGCACGCCGCCTCAATGTCCTCCTGCGCGAATCGCGCGATCAGATGCACCAGTGGATTGAACCAGTGCAGACAGCGTGCCGCCAGAAGCAGCAGCTTGAGCCACAGATCGCCGTGCTTGTAATGCGTCAGCTCGTGGCGGAAAATGAACACTGCATCCGTCCGGGAAATGCGCTCATCCGGCAAATACAGCGTCGGATGGATAAATCCGGCCAGCATCGGGCAGTCCGCCGCCAAGGATACCCGCAGCGGGATTTCCCGGTCAATAACCAGGTCTGCACACTGCTCCTGCAAAATCGTGTGCAGATCCGCACGTTCGACCGAACGAGACTTACCTTTCAGGCTGCGTATCAGCCGGTAATAGCCAATCCCCTGCCAGAGTATACAGGAAATAACACCGGCCAGCCACAGCGTCAGCAGAATGTCGGTAATATCCACGGTCTTGACCGTGCCGCTGTCTGCCGCGCTGAGCATTTGCGCCTGTGTGCCCGTCACCCATCGGGCTGGGTTCTGCTCAACCGGCAGTCCGGCCTGCCGGAACGCCGTCTGGTTGCTCTGCACCACATAGTTGGTGCGCGGCATGACCTGCACCGGCGCCTGCGGCAGTGTCAGCTGCACCGGAACGAGCAGCCGCAGCGCGAGAATCGCCCACACCACACATACCATACGGGCCGGATAGCGTTTTTTCATCAGCCGCCGCAGAATGAGCGGCACGAGCGCCGCCAGCGATACGGTCAGGCCGATCTGCATCAGATTGTTGAGCAGTTTTTCCGAGAATTGCAGCATAAGATCCCCTCCTTAGTGCGCCTGCCTGTCGAGGAACGCGCGCAGCTCGTCAATGTCCTGCTCGGTCAGCGCGCCCGCATCCGACAGACTCGCGACCAGATTTTTCACCGAGCCGCCGCACAGCCGGCGCAGAAAACCAACGCTCTCGCGCTGACGGTAGTCCTCCTCGCTGACGAGCGGCGTGTACAGGTTTTGCCGTCCCTCCTTCGTGCAGGAAAGAAATCCCTTGTCGCACAAGCGGGACAGGAACGTGAGCACGCTGGTCATTTTCCAGTCCTTATCCGCGTGCTGCTGCACCTCGGCCGCTGTGACCTGTGTGCCCAGAGACCAGATTGTCTGCATGACCTCCAGCTCCGCATCGGGCAATCGCTTGTCGTTTCGCATAGTCTAACCCTCCTTTTATTCTACAAATGTAAAACACCTTTTATTGCTTATATTCTACAATAGTAGAAGACGGTTGTCAATCCTTATTGCACAAATTCCCGCAAAGTGCGCTGACATATACAAATTGTTTACATTTTGTAATTTTTATTGCGTTGACAGTGCTGTTTTTTTAGGATATGCTTTAATTAGATGAGTTTGATTTATCCATTCGGCACGAATTTTTCTGCATCGGCTGAGCGGGGTATGCGAACTGCGTAAGCGTGTTCGCCCCTAACGGGCGGGAGGTTTTTCGCTGAGGTTCAGCGAGGGATTCGCCGCCGCTGCGGCGGGAACGTCGCGGCACCCACCGCGGGGGCAAAAAGGAAGGACAACCTGCGGTTTTCCTTCCTCTTTGAACTCCTACCTTTCCCTTGCTTCCTAATCTGGTGCAGATTGCCTATATGTGACCGCTTCGAAAAGGAGTACGGCAGAGGATTTTTTCTTCCGTATCTTTCGCAACCGATTCGCAGTGTCAGATAACGTACTGCTACACAGACGGTTCACCTTGTGCCGCGCTTGCGTAGACCCTAATTAGCTGTAGCAGTATGCTATCTGAACTGCGTAAATGTGCTATACCACGCGGTAGAAAAAATCCTCTGCCGTTCTCTTTTTCGGAGCGGTCTCCTCTCTATCGTTACCACCGTGCTATACTACTAAGGGAAACGGGTGTTCAAAGAGGGTAGCACTCATTAAATCCGCGCACGGCGCGGGAAAAAGGTTTAGCAGCCTACGGGCAAACCGTAGGTGTCTACCCTTTTTGTCCCCTGCCGTGGACACGGCAAACGTCCCCGCCGCCGCAGCGGCGTAATCCTCGCCCGGAAATGGCGAACCACCTTCGCAGTTCGGGCACACCGGAAAACCTGTGTCTGCGACCGGTGCAGCCCGGATAGGACGAACTGTCTGCGCGATAGGACGCTCCCTATCCATTCTCAATTTTGACACACCCCCTTCCCTATGCTATACTAAAGAGAAGAAAACAATTTTGGAGTGATCGCATGGTACATCTTGGCAACGATTGGGACGAGATCCTTGCCGGTGAGTTTGAGCAGGATTATTACAAGCGCATTCGCTACTGGCTGAAAAAGGAATACGCCGAGCAGACCATCTATCCGGCGGCAGAGAACATCTTTAACGCTCTGCGGTACACGCCGTATTCCAAGGTCAAGGCCGTCATCCTCGGGCAGGACCCATATCACGGTCCCGGACAGGCGCACGGGCTTTGCTTTTCGGTTCAGCCGGGTGTTCAGCCGCCTCCGAGCCTGCAGAACATCTTCAAGGAGCTGCAGAGTGATCTTGGCATTGTGCCTCCCAAGGACGGCACGCTCACCAAGTGGGCGGAGCGCGGTGTGCTCATGCTGAACACGACTCTGACCGTACGCCGCGGGCAGGCGAACAGCCACAAAAACCTCGGCTGGACGACCTTCACCGACCATATCATTGAAAAGCTGAACGAGCATGAGCAGCCGATCGTCTTTCTGCTCTGGGGCGGCAATGCCCGCAGCAAAAAGAAACTCATCACCGCACCGCAGCACCTTGTGCTCGAAAGCGTGCATCCCTCTCCTCTGTCGGCGTACAATGGCTTTTTCGGCTGCAAGCACTTCTCCAAGTGCAATGCGTTTCTCGAAGCGCACGGCATCGACCCTATCGACTGGGATCTTACCCATTAAACAGTATGTTTCCGCACCATTTTTCCGGGTGCGGAAATTTTTTGACTTTTTTCAAAATTCCTATTGACAAATGGGAATTTCGGTTGTATATTTAATTCATACAAAACACATATGAATAAAGTGAATTTAGGAGCGTGATCTCAATGACGATCCGGCGAATGTGTCGATGTTGCATCGACTGAGTTTTCCCATCATTCCTTACTAACATCACATTCTAATTTTTCTTAATTTTGAAAGGCGGTTTATCCCATGTCTGATATTAAAAAGAGCTTCTCCGATCTGATCGGCAACACCCCGCTGTATGCGGCTGAAAAGTTTGCAGCTAAGGCTGGCGCTAACGCACAGATTCTCGCAAAGCTGGAGTACTTTAATCCGGCCGGTTCCGTTAAGGATCGTATCGCAAACGCCATGATCAGCGAGGCTGAGAAGTCCGGTGCGCTCAAGCCGGGCGCAACCATTATCGAGCCGACCTCCGGCAACACCGGTATCGGTCTGGCAGCAGTTGCAGCTTCCCGCGGCTACCGCATCATCCTCACCATGCCGGAAACCATGAGCGTTGAACGCCGCAACATGCTGAAGGCTTACGGCGCTGAGCTGGTTCTGACCGAAGGCACAAAGGGCATGTCCGGTGCGATCGCAAAGGCAAACGAGCTCGCTAAGGAGACCCCGAACAGCTTCATCCCGGGTCAGTTCGTAAACCCGGCAAACCCAGCTGCACACTACGCAACCACTGGCCCCGAGATTTGGGAGCAGTCCGGTCACAAGGTTGACATCTTCGTTGCAGGCGTAGGCACCGGCGGCACCGTAACCGGTACCGGCAAGTACCTGAAGGATCAGGACCCGAATGTCAAGGTAGTTGCTGTTGAGCCGGATACCTCCCCGGTACTGTCCACCGGCAAGGGCGGCCCGCATAAGATTCAGGGTATCGGCGCCGGCTTCGTTCCGGATGTACTCGATACCAAGGTTTACGACGAAGTTGTTCGTGTAGCAAATGAGGACGCATTTGAAACCTCTCGCCAGTTTGCACACAGCGAGGGTCTGTTCGTAGGTATTTCCTCCGGTGCTGCTCTGTGGGCTGCTGTTGAGCTGTCCAAGCGTCCGGAGAACGCCGGCAAGGTTATCGTAGCTCTGCTGCCTGATACCGGCGACCGTTACCTGTCCACCCCGCTGGTTTCTGAGTAATTTTAATTCTCAAATCCTGCAATTCTCTCCAAAAATCCATTCATCTCCAAATGTATAAAAAAGACACCTCCGCACAGCGGAGGTGTCTTTTTTATGGAAAATGGAGAATGAACGTAACGTTTCTCCAGTTTCCGCCCACGCATTTAACAACGAAAAACCACCCTGCGAAAGCAGGGTGGTTTCAGTCTGTCGATAAAGCCAATCTATCGTTTTTACCTTTCGTGCGGCAGCACGCATAAAATAGAATTTGCACAGCAAATTCATAATTCCCGGGGGCGTGGCCCAGGCCACCCTCTTTTGCCGCTATGCGGCAATTCACCTTGTGTACCTCGGGAATTATACAAGGGACGAAAAATTGTGCCCGTAGGGCGCGGCTTTTCGTCAAGATTCGATTGAAAGCGTGGTTTCAATCGAGAGGCTGCTCGAAAAACGGAGTTTTTCGACAGTCTCAAACCACCCTGCGAAAGCAGGGTGGTTTCGTTATACCTTGGAATAATAAATCGCAGTAACCGCACCGTCCTCGATGGAGGGATAGCAATGCCGGTAGGTACTGCCGGTGCTTGTCGGCGCATTCAGCTGATGGTACGGCTGGCTGACATCGATAGCTACGCAATCGGCGGCCGCCGGAATGCTCACTGTACCCTCACCGTCTGCAAAGGTGAACACGCCGTTCGTGTACGCTACCGTGCGGTCGATTGCGCGTTTGCCGCTCAGCGAAACGTAGCTAACACCGCCGACTCGTCGGAAATCCGTATACTCCATCAGACCGGTATACGTCACCGAAGGATCATAGTTCTCGATCACAACATCGCAGTAATTCTGCGTGCCGATACACAGATTGACCAGATCGCCGCGGCTCTGATACACCGCGCCGCTGCCCTGCACGGTCAAATGCGTTGCCCGATAGAGCATCACCGCCATCTCCGCACGCGTTACCTTGGAAAGCGGATTGATTTTCCCTTTCGAGCCGCCGATCACCTTAGCACCGACCAGTGCGCTGACCGAAGGCTTCGCGTAATTGGAAATCCTGCTCGCATCCGAGAAGCTGCTCACCGAACCGGTGCCCAGCTTGAGCGCCGTGCGGTCAATCGTGCGTTTGAGGAACACCATTGCGTCCTGACGGGTCATGCTCTGCTGCGGCTGAAACTCACCGGTCGCGGTGCCCGCCGCTATGCCGAAGGCTTTCGCCGCGATAACCGCCTTGCTGTAATAGGCGCTGCTCGGCACATCGACAAATGAGCCGTTTGAATTGACCTGACCGTTGTCGAGCGCTTCACTCATGCCATAGGCGCGGTCGAGCATAACGATGAAGTCCGCTCGGGTAATGGCGTTGCCCGGATAAAACAGATGGGTTCCGCCGCCCTTGATCACGCCTGCAACGGCAAGCGTATCAACCTCGCTGGAAGCCCACGCGTACTCTCCTGCTGTATCATAAAAGTAAACCGAGTGTTCAGGAAGATACGCATACGTCTCCGTGGTGTTCGCGCTCAGTGCATAGGCTGCCGTGATCGCGCTTACGACCACCGCAACCGCCAGCACCGCAACGGTCACCAGCTTTCGCGTTCTTTTCATAATATTCTCCTTGCCCAGTGGTTATGATAGATAGGGTGTATTCCCCACCTATGTAAACTTGCTTCAAAATTATAGCACACCGTTCCCCACTTGACAAGTTAAAATATGACTAAATTTGTTGTAACCATTCTGTAATTTTAACCTTTTTATACAAGAAAAGCGCGGTTTTCCAGCAAACCGCGCTTTCAAAGTTCATTTTTCGTCTATCACTGCTGTTCTGCGCGGTACCATCGCCAGCTCAGCACAGTCGGGATAATCGTTGCCGCCGCCATTGGCGCAAGCACCAGCACAAACTTCGCAATTTCGTTCGGAATGAACGAGCCTGCCGCACCGATAATACCCGCCGCAAACAGCATGCGGCCCGCCGCACGATGCGTTTTCGTCCAGACGGTTTCGCTCGACAGCGTCCACGGCGTTTTGAGTCCGCAGTACCAGTTCATGCGAAACTTCGGCATAATGTTGCCGAGGCACATCACCAGCAGGCTGACGAGCAGACATACGACTGTCGGCACATCGACCGTACCCGGACGCAGTGCTTCCGCAATACAGATACCGCACATTGCGGTCAGAAACAGGTCGATCATGATCTGAAACCCGATATAGACATCGTAAAACTTGCTGTAGTTCCTGCTTTTCGGGTCAAACCGCGGCAGAAAGTAAAACAGAACCGCAAACAGCGGTGCCATCCCGGCCACGATCCACAAATGCCATCTGGTTTCGTAATTCATATGGCCGGCAAGATCCCACTGCATGGGAATCTCTGCGGGCAGCCTGCTGTAAAACGCGGCTGTCATTGCCGCCGGCAGCAGCGACAGCACCCACGCCGTCACCTGCAGTCTACTGATTTTTTTCATTCCTGCCATCTCCTTTCAAGGCGCTGATCCATTCAAGAATCTCATCCACGACCGACATATTCAACTCATAATAAATGTACTTGCCCTGCTTGTCATCCAGCACCAGACCCGCATCCCGCAGGACGGACAGGTGATGCGAAATGGTTGCGCCCGACACCTCGAAGTGCGCCGCAATATCGCCCGCCGCCATCGGTCCGCGCCGCAGCAGCGACAGAATTTCGCGCCGCACCGGATCGCTAAGTGCCTTAAAGCTCTGCTGAAACCCCATTACTGTCCCCTCTTTCGTGCGGCAAACCACATTTTGCGTCCGCAGACCGGACAATATAGCTGCCAGTCATTTCCCACATGCGTGCGGAAAACCAGCCGCTTCCACGGCAGATTCTGCTTCGTGCCGCAGGATTTACAAATTAAATCGCACCTTGCAAGCGCTTTTGCCTGCCAGATTACCAGTATTGCCGCTAAAATCAGCGCAATCGCGCAAATCAGAATGGTAATGTCCATTCCGTTCACCGCCCTTCTCGCTATCCTATTAATTAGATGGCCATCTAATTGTTTTCAGTATACCACATCTTCTGCGTTTGTCAATACATTTCGATAAATATCTAAATGACGCAAAAAGAAAAACCGCAAGTTAAACTTGCGGTTTCGATGTTCTATACCAGAACTTACGCCATGCCGTTGAGCTTGGTAGTCATCTTGCTCTTCTTGTTGGACGCATTGTTCTTGTGCAGGAGGTGCTTGGCAGCCGCCTGATCGACAGCCTTGACAGCGGTCGTGTAAGCAGCAGTTGCTTCAGCCTTATCGCCGCCAGCAATCGCAGCATCAAACTTCTTCAGAGTGGTCTTGAGCTCGCTCTTAGCCATCTGGTTGTTCAGCGCCTTTACGGAGTTAACCTTAACGCGCTTCTTTGCAGACTTAATATTGGGCATTCTGAAAACACCTCCTTCGTTTTCTATTCAACAGTGATATTATTCTATCATCTTCTCACAAAAAAAGCAAGTGTTTTTTTCATTTTCTGCATAAAAACTTTTTCCTCGAAAAAAACTATCCTTATAAGGAGGGATTGCGCATGGCTTTCCGCACCGATCTGGCCGTTGAGGCGATTGAAAACCATAAAACAGCCGCTGCCCTGCCGCATGTCCGGCAGTCCGACCACATGCTTGAGGGCTTCGCCGTACACGAGGTACGCATTCTCTCAGAGGATGCCGCCCGCGAGATCGGCAAGCCGCAGGGGCGCTATCTCACGCTTGAGCTGGATGCACTCATCCGCCGTGAGGAGGACGCGTTTCCGCGTGCCTGCAAGGCGCTCAGCACACTGCTGCGCGAGCTGCTGCCGCATCCGAATGACGGTCCGGTGCTCATCGCCGGACTGGGCAACCGTATGATAACCCCCGATGCCATTGGTCCGCAGACCGCCGATCATGTCATTGCCACGCGGCATCTGGTCGCGCAGTCGCCCGCTATTTTCGCGGACTGGCGGCCCGTTTCCGCACTGGCTCCGGGTGTGCTCGGACAGACCGGCGTCGAGACCGGCGAGGTCATCTGCGGTGTGCTCGACCGCGTGCGCCCTGCCGCTGTCATCGCCGTGGATGCGCTTGCCGCCGGTCGGCTGTCGCGGCTGCTGCGTACGGTGCAGCTGGCAGATACCGGCATTACGCCGGGGGCCGGCGTGGGAAACGCCCGCGCAGCGCTCAACAAGGAAACACTCGGCGTGCCGGTTATCGCCGTCGGTGTGCCGACCGTGGTGGACGGCGCAACGCTCGCACATGAGATCAGCAGTCAGCTTGGGCAGCCTGATTGTGAAGCGCTGGACGACCTTTCTCAGCCGGTGATGATCACCACACGCGATATTGACCGCGAGGTCGCTGACATCTCCCGCATGATCGGCTATGCAGTCAACATGGCGCTGCATCCGCACCTCAGTGTTGCCGATATCGACCTGTACCTCTCGTGACAGGTTTCGGGCATACTCGCACGCTGTACGGCGTATGATAGATAGCATGAAACAGCAAGGAGGATGGCGCAATGAAGCGGCGTAAACATCAGAAATTCCGATCGAGAGGCGGCATCCGCCTGCCTGCCGTCATCACCCTCTGTCTGGCGCTGTCGCTGCTGATTTTTTCCCGGGCAGGCGGCGAGCCGATTGCGCAAAAGGCACTGACCGGTCTGGCGCACAACAGCGGCTTTGTCACCCGCGCAATGGCGCTCGAATTCGGCGTTTCGCCGGATGATACCGCCGAGGTGTACACGCCGCGCACGGCTGCCGCAGCGCGGGATGAGCAGGCGGAGAATCCGCTTGCGGAGAGCGCCTATGTGCCCTCGTCCGACACCGAGAACGACAATCCGGTGCTGTCGGCCGCTGACAAGGCCGCCACGGTCTCCATCAACAACGAGACCTCGTATGATGTGGATGCGGCAGACTGTCTCGCCGCAGACGAGCATCTTTCCGCAGGCGGTGACGGACCGCAGGTGCTTATCTATCACACACATGGCAGCGAAAGCTACACGCCGGATGCCGCTTTTCCGTATACACCGACCGAGACCGAGCGCACGACCGATACCAATTATAATGTAGTGCGCGTCGGTGACGAGCTGCAGAAGGTCCTCGAGAACAACGGCATTGAGGCCGTACATATCCGCGAAATTTTCGATTCGCCCGTGTACACCGGTGCGTATGACCGCTCACTTGCCGTGGTTGAGGACACGCTGGCAGAATATCCATCCATCACAACCGTCATTGACGTGCACCGCGACTCGATCCTGACCGATGACGGCCGCGCCTACAAGACCTCCTGCACGATAAACGGCGAGGAAACCGCACAGCTTATGCTTGTGGTCGGCACAGATGACGGCGGCCTGTATCATCCGGACTGGCAGGAGAACCTGAATCGTGCAGCATCGCTGCAGTACCGGCTCAACCGCACCTATCCGACGCTCATGCGTCCGCTTAATCTGCGGACCCAGCGTTTTAATCAGCATGCAACGCACAGCGCGTTTCTGGTGGAGGTAGGTTCGTCGGGCAATACGATGACAGAAGCGCTGAAGGGAATCAGATTATTTGGCGAGGTTCTTTCGGCCGAATTGACCACTTGACCGCAGGGCGGAATGAGGCCACCCCGCCCTGCAAGATAACTTTCCGAATAATTTTTATCATAGTGCGCACCCTAACTTGGGGTGAAACTATGGAAACGATCACATTTACCGCCGATCTGGAACGGAACATCCGCATGATGCAGGAGCTGTTCCGGAACGACGATACGCTTATCATACGGCGTGCCATTGGTCAAAACGGACTGCGCTGTGCGCTGTTTTTCTTTGACGGCATGGTAAATTCCCTTGCCATCAACCAGAGCCTTGTGCGGCCGATCCTGCGCTGTGAGCAGCCGCGGCTTTCCGCCGATATACTCGCCGCCGCTGTGCTCCAGGCTGACGAATGCCGCGTGGAAACTGATATGAACAAGGTATTTGCCGCCTTTCTCTACGGCGACGCCATTGTACTGACTGACGGCGATGCACGTCCGGTTCTCGTCAACACCAAGGGCTTCGACAAGCGCAGCACCGCCGAGCCGGAAAACGAGCGCGTGCTTTCCGGCCCGCGAGAGGGCTTCACCGAGTGCTTTATGCCCAATCTGGCGCTCATCCGCCGTCGCGTGAATGACCCTCGGCTGAAATTCCGGTTTATGCGCGTCGGCAGCCGCACAAACACCAACGTGTGCCTGTGCTATATCGCCGGACTGTGTGAAAACAGTCTGGTTGAGCGTCTGGAAACACGTCTGACCGCGCTCGATATCGACAGCGTGCTCGACTCCAACTATCTTGCCGAGCGCATACGCGACCACCGCTGGTCGCCGTTTCCGACACTCGGCACGACCGAACGGCCGGACGTTGCCGCTTCCCGTATGCTGGAGGGTCGGTGTGTCCTTGTCGTGGACGGCAGTCCGGTAGCGCTCACAGCGCCGTTTCTGTTTCAGGAGTGCTTTCAGTCCAACGACGATTACTATATCAGCTTTCTGCAGGCAAATCTTTCGCGCATCCTGCGTGTCATCGGATTTGTATTCACGATCACGTTTCCCGCCATGTACGCCGCACTCATGCTCTATCACCGAGAATTAGTGCCCGCGCGGCTGCTGTTCGCTGTCTCCGCCGCACAGCGCGGCGTTCCCCTTCCCATCGGTTGGGAGATTTTGCTCATGCTGTTCGTGCTCGAGGCACTCAAGGAAGCCGGAGCGCGAACGCCCGGTGCCATGGGACAGACGATGAGCATTGTCGGCGGTCTGGTGCTCGGTGACGCAGCGGTTTCCGCGCGATTTGCCGCCGCACCGACCGTTATCGTAGTCGCTATCGCGGGTGTCACCGGTCTGATGGTGCCCAAGCTGCAGACCGCTGCCCTGTGGCTTCGCTTCGTGCTGCTCGCTGCTGCAGCCTCCTGGGGACTGTACGGCGTTGGTCTTGCACTCGGATTAACACTCGCGGCACTGTGCCGCATGCACTCGTGCTCGGTACCGTATCTGCTCAATCTGGTGCCGCGCATCTCCGCCGAGCATGAGGACACCTGGCTTCGCTATCCATGGTTTTTCATGCGCTGCGACCGCTTTGCCGTCAAACGCCCGTCGAAGGAGGAACGCCCGTGAAGCTGCTCAGACTCCTGCCGCTGCTGCTGTTGCTGTGCGGCTGTGCGAGAGAGGTTTCGCCGGTGTCCGCACTTGCGCTCGACTGCAAAAACGGTGTATACTGCCTGACCGCCGAGGTTGTGCGGCAGGACTCGCCGGATGACACCGCCGCTCCGGCTTACCTGTCCGCTACCGGAACCGATGTGACGGACGCGCTGCACAATCTGCGCAGTATCCTGCCGGGAGACCTGTATTTGAGCCATGCACAGGTGCTGCTTTTAAGTGAGGAAGCAGTTTCCGAGAGCATTCTTCCGCTGGCGGACTATCTCTGCCGTGAAAACGATGTGCGGCTCAGCCTGCGGGCAGCCGTCGTGCGGGACGGCTCTGCCGCCGAGCTGCTGGAGAACGATAACGAGGTGTACGCGCTCAGCGAGCTGCTTGACCGCTCCGCGCAGGACGGTATTCTGCCGGATATGCCGCTGTACCGCGTCACCGATGTGCTGCACGCAGACGGCACAGCCATTCTTCCGGCCTTGCGCGTGGATGCGTTCGGACAGACGGCACCGGCAGGTACAGCAGTGTTCAAAAACGAACGGCTGAACTGCTTTTTAGACGGTGAGATTGGCGGTGGCACCTATGCGTGAGCGGCTGTTTCCGCGGTGGTGTACGGCGCTGTTTGCCCTGCTGCCGATGAGTGAATTACTGTATCTTCCCGCCGACGGGCAGAGCGTGTACGCCGCTGCACTCGCGTGTACGGTCTGTGCACTGGCCGGTATCGGAGCGGCAAGGCTGTCCGACCGGGTTCGGCATTCAGCTCCTGCACAATGGGTGCTCGCCCTGACCTCGCTGTTTCCGCTGCTGGCATCCATCGCCCGCATGAGCATTTTCCTGCAGAAGACCGTGTTCACCGGACGCTCATGCGGCAGCACAGTTGTGCTGCTGACAGTCTGCATCCTGCTCACGGCCTCAATGGGGCTCAACCGCTGTGCCATGTGGGCACTGCCGATTGCGTGGCTTGCCGGTGCGGTACTCCTGCTCTCCGGTGTGCTGACACTCACGCAGCTTACGCCCGCAAACTTTTCCGCACCGACAGCAGTATTGCTGCCGCAATTCCGGCATATTCTGTACTCCCTGCTGCCGGTATCGGTCGTACTGGCGTTATCTCTGCCGGAGGCCAAGCTGTCCGCAAGCGTGTCACGCGGACTCAGCGCAGGCGGTGCATTGCTCGCACTCCTGCTGCTGCGCACAGTGCTGCTGCTTGGAGCTAACACCGCTGCCCTGCTCCCCTATCCGGCATTCACTGCCGCCGGACTGGCTGCCATCGGCAATTTTGCCCGACACGGCGAGGTATTCTTCGCAGTGCCTCTCCTCCTGTGTGAGATTGGCCGATGCGCCGCACTTGTCTGTGTGCTGCTGTATCCGTTCACACGCACCTGCGGCGTTTTGCACCTGCGCCGACCGCAATAGGATTTGGGCAACACCGCACAATTAAAGCTGCGGTTCCTTGCGCAGGCTCCGGTCGCGCTGCCGCGGCGCTTTGCGCAAATCGCTCTTGTTCAATTATGCGGTATTGCCCTTGTTTTCCTCTCCCAGTTCTGCTATAATGCAAACAGCAGAGCAAAGGAGATTACGGCATGAATATACAGATTTTCGGAAAAAATAAGTGTTTTGACACCAAAAAGGCGCAGCGCTGGTTCAAAGAACGCGGCATTAAATTCCAGATGATCGACCTTGCGCAAAAGGGCATGTCCAAGGGTGAACTGGACAGCGTGCTGAAGGCTGTCGGTGGACTGGACAACCTGCTCGACCAGAAAAGCAAGAGTTATGCGTCGCTTTCCTACCTCGCCTACGACGAGGACAAGAAGGAAAAGCTGCTCGAGGACGGCACGCTGATGAAAACGCCAATCGTCCGCAACGGCCGTCAGGCAACTGTCGGCTACCAGCCCGATGTTTGGGAGCAGTGGGAATAACTTTTCTAAAGCCGTTCTGTACCTCAGAACGGCTTTTTCCGTGTTCGTTGCCCGCTTTAACGCCTTGTACATTTTTTCAGGTAAATGCTGTCATTTCGCAAAATATACCCTCTTTCTGTATCCGCTGTCTGATAAACTATGTTTAAGGCAACGGCATTGATTTATGCTTCTGATTTCATGCGAAAGTGAGGGAGAACTCATGAAGGGAAAAGGCAAGCGTTTTCTGGTTCTGCTGACCACCGCCAGCCTGAGTCTGAATATGCTCAGCATCAGCGCTTTTGCAGCAGAAGATTCTCCGGAGACGGACGCTGCTTTCGTTTCAGAGATCTCAAACGATGAGACCGATTTATCTGTAAACCGTCCGGATTCCGATGTTCCGGAGGTTTCCTACGAGCCGATCATTATCGACATTCCTGATGGACCGATTCCGGCCGGTGAAACCTGGGATAACGAGGCTTCGGCTGCAGATATTGCAGAGAACGATATTCCAACGGCTGACAGCTTCAAGGAGCACCTGTCCGGCGGCTCATCCAAACTGTGGATAACCGTAGGGGTTGTCTCCGGTGCAGGCGTGATTTTCACTACCATGTGCCAGAAAGGCAACGAGAATCGGTAAAAACCATAAACGCCCGCTCATTTTCGAGCGGGCGTCAGTCTGTCAAAAAAGTATTATTTTAATTTTTACGCTTCGTGCGGCAGCACGCATAAAATAGAATTTGCGGAGCAAATTCATAAAAAGTCGGGGCGTGTACCTGACTTTTTATACAAGGGAAGAAAAAATGTGCCCGCAGGGCGCGGTTTTTCTTCAGTATTCGCTCGAAAGCGTGGTTTTGAGCGGGCGTCTTTTCGTCTCACCGGCATAGCATAAAAACAGCTCAGACATTGCTGAGCTGTTTTTTATGCGCTTTATGCAGTTAGTTCTTGAGACTCTGAATCGGAGCCGGAATACGACCTCCACGGTTGATGAACTTCGCAGGAGAACCGGTCTTGATCGGCATGATCGGAGCCGAGCCAAGCAGGCCGCCGAACTCGACCATATCGCCGACTCCCTTGCCGATGGCCGGGATAACACGGACAGCGGTGGTCTTGGTGTTGACAACGCCGATTGCGATTTCGTCCGCGATCAGGCCGGAGATGACCTCGGCGGTGGTGTCACCCGGAACAGCAACCATGTCGATACCAACCGAGCATACCGCAGTCATTGCTTCGAGCTTCTCAAGGGTCAGTGCGCCTGCCTGAGCCGCCGCAATCATGCCCTCGTCCTCAGAAACCGGAATGAATGCGCCGGACAGACCGCCGACACTCGAGGATGCCATAACGCCGCCCTTCTTAACGGCATCGTTCAGCATAGCGAGGATTGCGGTCGTGCCGCAGCCGCCGCAGACCTCCAGACCGACTTCCTCGAGGATACGCGCAACCGAGTCGCCGATCGCCGGCGTCGGTGCGAGAGACAGGTCAACAATGCCGAACGGAACCCCCAGACGCTGGCTTGCCAGTGCGCCAACCAGCTGACCCATACGGGTGATTTTGAACGCAGTTTTCTTGATCACATCGGCAACCTCGCCGATGGAGCAGTCACCTGCACGGCGAATTGCGGACTGCACAACACCCGGACCGGAAACGCCAACGTTGATAACGGTCTCCGGTTCACCGATGCCGTGGAACGCACCGGCCATGAACGGGTTATCGTCTACCGCGTTGGCAAAAACGACCAGCTTGGAGCAGCCCATGGAATCGTTGTCCTTGGTCAGTTCTGCGGTCTGCTTGATGATGCGGCCCATCAGACCGATGGCATCCAGATTGACGCCCGCCTTGGTGGACGCAACGTTGACCGACGAGCAGACCAGATTGGTTTCCGCCATTGCCTCCGGAATGGAGTTGATAAGGATTTCATCGCCCTTGGCAAAACCCTTCTGCACCAGAGCCGAGAAGCCGCCGACGAAGTTAACGCCGGTAGTCGCAGCGGCACGGTCAAGCGCCTTGGCCAGCGGCACATAGCTGTTCGCCGAGGAGGTCGCACCGACCATGGCGATCGGCGTTACCGAAATACGCTTGTTGATGATCGGGATGCCCAGCTCGCGCTCAATCTGCTCGCCGGTGGCAACCAGCTTTTCCGCACGGCGCGTTACCTTGTCGTATACCTTGTCCGCCAGCACATTAATGTCGTCCGCCGCAAGGTCGCGCAGCGAAATGCCCATCGTGATGGTACGAATGTCGAGGTGCTCCTCCTCGATCATCTTAATGGTTTCCAGAATATCTTTCGTGTTGATCATAGACATTTAACTAAACCTCCTGAAAAATTGAGAGTTGAGAATCGGTTACCTGCTCTCGATTCCATCAATTTGTCAGATTTTGTGCATTGCGTCGAAGATGTCCTCATGCATGGTGTGAATCTTCATGCCGAGCTCCTCACCATCCTTGTCAAGCAGGTCGATGAGCGTGTTGAAGTCTACGGTGCACTTATCAATGTTTACCAGCATGACCATTGCAAATACATCGTCCATTACATTCTGAGAAATGTCGATGATGTTGACCTGATGCTCATAGAGCGTGTTCGAGATCTTGGCGATGATACCGGTGCGGTCCTTGCCTGTTACTGTGATTACTGCGCGCATGTTGATTCCTCCATTTTTGCGTATATGTTAATTTATCACAAACAAATGAATAATGGAAAATTGAGAATCCGTCGTTCTCAATTATTCTCCGGCTTCCACCACAGCATTGATAATGCTGTTGGAAACCAGAAACCCCTGTTCGGTGAGATACCACCGTGTACCCTCGTGGGCGGCAAGACCGTGTTTTTCCAGCATGCGGAATACCTGCTCGTAAGGAGCCGTGCTGACATGGTATCGGTTTTCGAGATCGTGCATATCCGCACCGTCCGAGGTCCGCAGACGCACCAACAGGTATTCGCCCTGCCGCCGGAAGTCCGAGACCTCCTCCTCGTCCTGCGGGATGCTCTCACCGCTGATATAAGCCCTGATATCCCGGGCAAACGCGAACCGGCGGCCATTCAGGAAGGAATGGGCACCCGGTCCCAGTCCGAGATAGTCGGAAAGATCCCAGTATTTGAAATTATGCCGGGAACGAAAACCCGGTTTTGCGAAATTTGATATTTCATAGTGCTCGAAGCCGTTCCTGCCGAGCAGCCTGCACATGGCAAGATAGGTATCTGCCTGCGTATCATCATCCGGCAGAACCGGATTTTCACGTCCCATCGGTGTTGCAGGCTCCAGTTTGAGTCCGTAGCACGACAAATGCTGCGGGTTCAGCGTCAAACACTGTGTCACCGAGTCGAGAAACTGCGCCTGCGTCTGGTCCGGCAGGCCGTACATCAAATCAAGGCTGATGTTGGCGAAGCCACACTGCCGCGCGAGTTCTACGGCTGTCTGTGCCTGCGCAAAGTCGTGAATACGGCCGATGCGTTTGAGCTCGGTGTCATGCGCCGCCTGCACGCCAAACGAGAGCCGGTTGACGCCGTGCTCGTGCATGGCCTCCAGCACCGCTTGATCCGTGCTCTCCGGATTGCATTCCACCGTGATTTCGGCGTTTTCCGCAATCGCAAAGCACGCCCCGACCGCCTGTAAAATCCTGCTGAGATAGTCTGCGCCAAGGCAGGTCGGCGTGCCGCCGCCAATATACACGGTATCGACCGTGTAACCGGAGCAGCGTTCGCCGTACGCCTTTATATCACGAATCAGCGCCGCCGTGTAATCGGCTTTGAGCGACGCATCCGTGACCGAATAAAAATCGCAGTACGCGCACTTTTTCACGCAGAACGGGATGTGCAGGTAGAGGCCGAGCAGCTTGCCGCCTGTTGCAGCGTTAGTTTTCCTCATCGAGTTTAAGCACAGCCATAAAAGCCTCGGTCGGCAGCTGAACCGTGCCGAGCGCACGCATCTTCTTCTTGCCTTCCTTCTGCTTTTCGAGCAGCTTCTTCTTACGCGTGATATCGCCGCCGTAGCACTTAGCCAGTACGTCCTTGCGGAGCGCCTTGACCGTCTCGCGGGCGATAACCTTGCCGCCGATGGCTGCCTGAATCGGCACCTCGAACAGCTGGCGCGGAATATTTTCCTTCAGCTTTTCACAGATACGGCGGGCACGGCCGTAGGCCTTGTCGCGGTGCGCGATAAAGGACAGCGCGTCCACCTGATCGCCGTTGAGCAGCATATCGACCTTAACGAGATCGCTCTTGCGGTAGTCGATAAATTCATAGTCGAGCGACGCATAACCCTTGGTACGAGCCTTGAGCGCGTCGAAAAAGTCATAAATGATCTCACCGGTCGGCATTTCATAGTGCAGCTCGACCAGATTGGAGTCCAGATACTGCATATCCTTGAAGATGCCGCGTCGGTCCTGACACATCGGCATGATATTGCCGACGAACTCCTGCGGCGTCATGATGGATGCCTTAACATACGGCTCGCGGGCCTCCTCGATGACATCCGGACTCGGATAGTCGTGCGGATTGTCGCAGCGCTGCACGGTGCCGTCAGTCTTGCTGACCTCGTAGATAACACTCGGCAGGGTGGTAACAAGATCGAGGTCAAACTCACGTTCGAGACGCTCCTGAATGATCTCCATGTGCAGCATACCGAGGAAGCCGCAGCGGAAACCAAAGCCGAGTGCGACCGAGCTTTCCGGCTCAAACGACAGTGCCGCGTCATTCAGCTGCAGTTTTTCAAGTGCGTCACGCAGATCGGGATACTTGGAGCCGTCCTCGGTGTAAATGCCGCAGAATACCATCGGACGTGCCGGACGATAGCCGGGCAGCGCCTCCGGCGTCGGATTTTCCACACCGGTAACGGTATCGCCCACGCGGGTGTCGGACACCTTTTTAATAGAGGCGGTAAAGTAGCCAACCTCACCCGCACACAGCTCCTGCTGCGGAGACAGACCGAGCGGCAGCATATAGCCGCACTCAAGCACCTGAAATTCGGCACCGGTGGCCATCATTTTGACCTTCATGCCCGGGCAGATCTTACCGTCAAGCAGGCGCATGTAAACGACAACGCCCTTGTACGGGTCGTACTGGCTGTCGAACACGAGCGCACGCAGCGGCGCATCCGCATCGCCCTCCGGCGCCGGAATATCGGTTACGATACGCTCGAGCACCTCGTGAATGTTGATATTCATTTTTGCGGAAATTTCGGGCGAGTCCTCTGCCGGAATGCCGATGATATCCTCGATCTCCTTCTTGACGCGCGGCGCGTCTGCCGCCGGCAGGTCGATCTTGTTGATGACCGGCACGACCTCCAGACCGGCGTCAATGGCAAGATAGGTGTTGCCGAGCGTCTGCGCCTCAATACCCTGTGCCGCATCAACGACCAGAAGCGCACCCTCACACGCCGCCAGAGAACGTGAAACCTCATAGTTGAAGTCCACATGACCCGGGGTGTCGATCAGGTTCATTTCGTAGGTCTTGCCGTTGTCCGCGGTATATTCCATGCGGACAGCGCGCGCCTTGATGGTAATGCCGCGCTCACGCTCAAGCTCCATATTGTCGAGTAACTGCTCCTCCATTTCACGCACGGAAACGGCCTTGCACTGCTCCAGCAGACGGTCTGCCAGCGTAGATTTGCCGTGGTCAATATGTGCAATGATGGAGAAATTACGAATTTGCTCGCGATTTTTCACGTCGAAAGCTCCTTATCTGTAAACTGTAAACCTAATAAATATAGGCTCATTATAGCATATTTGGCGGGGTGTCACAAGCGTTCTTTCGCAGTTTACGTTTGTTTCTCTGCTGCAAACGTGAATTTTGTATTTTTTCATAAATTTCATTTTCTGATAAGAGGAATTTCATGCAAAGCGGTTATTGTATTATCATGATGAAGCAGTAAACCGACAAAGAATTAGCGGCGGCCGGCGGTTTTGGGTAAAACAAAAGCACCGATTTTACTCGGTGCTTCTAATTGGAGCGGCTGACGAGGCTCGAACTCGCATCCACACCCCGCAAAATCCGCAGGCTTTCACGGGGACCCCGACCTCTGATTTCATGAAGGTGGAGGAAGCGAGTGTGCTGCGGCCAAAAGAAAAGCACCGAATGACATCGGTGCCCTTTGATTTGGAGCGGCTGACGAGGCTCGAACTCGCTACCTCCACCTTGGCAAGGTGGCGCTCTACCAGATGAGCTACAGCCGCA
>ENA-UPXC01001326-UPXC01001326.1-human-gut-metagenome-genome-assembly--contig:-NODE-1326-length-36645-cov-4.946565_pt1 | contig 36645 bp, 34 predicted proteins | sample MGYA00250047_ERZ773371 | MGnify/ENA primary metagenome ERZ773371 (study PRJEB29103, sample SAMN06111975) | human gut metagenome | biome: human gut; feature: ankylosing spondylitis patient; material... | reverse complement strand
TGCCGAGCAAAAGACCACCGCCCTCATCGATCCGCGCTACGGCATCGGAAATGACCGCTTTTATCTGCATTGCGTGGAAACGCTGCTCCCCGCTCCGCTGCGGAGTCTTACCTATGTTGTCTGCGTCGGCTGCGATATGCCCTCGCTGGAGCATCGCTGCGGCGAGGCGGAGCGCGAGGAGCTGTTCTGCCGCGCGGCGGAGTATCTCCGAAGCTGCGGCCTGGGCCAGGATCGGCGCACCTTCCAGTGTGCCCAATCCCAGCAATTGGAGGCCTGTGTGGCGGCCATGCTGGAATTTGACACAGCCGGTGTAGGCAATGAATTGCTGCTGCTGGGAGAGCTCTACATATTTTTAGGCTGGATCGCTCAATCGGCCCAAAGCACGGTGCGGCGCAGCCGGGAGACGGCGGCGGAGTATGTGGAGCTGGCGATGGAGTACATCCGCAGCCACTTCCAGGAGGATCTTACGGTGGCTAAACTGGCCCAATATGTGGGCCTAAACCGCAGCTACCTCACCACCGTATTCCAGAACACCATCAATATGTCGCCCCAGCAGTACCTGATGCGGTTCCGCATGGAGTGGGCGGCCGGGATGCTGTGTGAAGATAAATTGACGGTGGGGGAGATTGCGCGCTCCTGCGGATATCCCGATCCCCTTACGTTCTCCAAGGCGTTTAAACGGACCTTGGGTGTAACACCCACCCAGTATCGCCGGGACAATGAGCCGCAGCAGAGCAGCGAATAGAGCAGGGGACAGGTTTTCGTTGTCATTTTCCGGAAGAACCGCTATAATATAAAATATACCCTGCATGAAGGGCCGGCCTCCGCCGGTCCCCCCCGTGAGGGAACAGTCCAGACAGGAGGCGCGCCATATGAGCAACTATGTTATTTCCATCAGCCGTGAATTTGGAAGCGGCGGAAGATTGATCGGGAAGCGGTTGGCCGCCCGGCTGGGAATCCCGTGTTATGACCGTACTTTGATCCAAAAGACCTCGGAGAAGAGCGGCCTTTCCCCGGAATTCATTGCCCGGGCAGAGGAGCGGGCGAGAAGCCGTTTTCATCTGACCTTTACTCCTATTGGCATCGGGATTCCCACTTATACCCAACAGGGTGTCCCGGTAAGTCTCCAGGCCTTTTTTGCCCAGGCAGAGGTGATTCGTGAACTGGCCGATCAGGGGCCGTGTGTCATTGTCGGCCGCTGCAGCGACTATGTGCTGGGAGAGCGGCCGGAGTGTTTGAAGGTGTTTGTTCATGCGCCCCTGGAGGACCGGGTGGTGCGGTGCGTGGAGGAGTACCACATTCCCACCAGCAACATGTCCGAGCGGATTCGGGACATGGACCGGGGCCGGGCGAACTACTATAACTACTACACCGGACATATCTGGGGCGAGATGCGCCGGTATGACCTGACCCTCAACTCCAGTGTAACTGGTATCGAGGGTGCGGTGGATCTGATCGCCGCTATGGTCCGTCTGCGCACGGCCCAGGCGGAAATGGCTGAGTGAGCCTAAAAGCGTACAAAAGAGAAAGCGGGCCCATCAAAGTTCAGCTTTCCGGCCAGGCAGATGGGCTGGAGCGCTATATCCAAGCGGTAGAGCGAGTTGGAGCCATCCCCGTGCCAGGAATTTGTCCCCGCCCAGACCCCAGCTGTGACGCTTTGGTGCTGTGCGGCGGGGGAGACCTAGACCCGGCTCTGTTTGGACAGACAAACCAAGGTTCCCATCCGCCTGACCCAGAGCGGGACCGGGCGGAGCTGGCCTTGGCAGAGGCATTTCTCACCTGGGAGCGCCCGGTGCTGGGAATTTGTCGGGGTATGCAGGTGCTCAACGTATTTCTGGAAGGCACGCTGATCCAGGATTTACAGCCCACATGGCGGGCTTTGCACCAAGGGGAGGAAGATATCTATCATCCCATCCGCTGCCGTTCCGGAAGCCTGTTAGAGCGCCTTCTGGGCCCATGCCCCACAGTCAACAGCGCCCACCATCAGGCGGTGGATCGCCTGGGTAAGGGGTTTGCAGCAACCGCTTGGGCTCCGGAAGGGTTTGTGGAAGGAATCGAGCACAGCAGTCTGCCCGTCTTGGGGGTACAGTTTCATCCGGAACGCCTGTCCGGGCCGGGACGGGGAGAGGGCAGTGCTTTATTTGAATGGCTTGTTCACTGTGTAAAGAAATAAAAACGGAGGAAACCGTGTGGTTTCCTCCGTTTTTTGTTGCTCAGGGACGATGTGCGCATATCGATGCTGCCGCTGGCTGTGCCGCTGTGCCAGCTGACGGAGACAAACGATCTCGGTCCTGTTATTCATAGCGCAGCGCGTCAATGGGATTGAGCTTGGCGGCCTTGTTGGCGGGCAGATAGCCAAACAGGATGCCCACGCCTACGGATACACCAAAGGCCACAGCAATGGACCCCAGGGAAACAACGGCAGTAAATTCCGTGGAACCCGAACTCATCATGCCGTTAATGAGGGTGCCAGCTACCTTGGCCAGAACAATGCCCAGAACAATGCCGATGATACCGCCGATGGCGGAGGTGGTGCCCGCTTCAATAATAAACTGTCCCCGAATATCCCGACGCTTGGCGCCCAGGGACTTGCGGATACCGATCTCCCGGGTGCGCTCGGAGACAGAGACCAGCATAATATTCATGATCCCGATGCCGCCCACCAGCAAGGAGATGCCTGCAATGGCCACCAGCACCACCATCATAGTGTCCATCATGGTGTTCATCATGTCCAGCATCTCTGCAGAGGTGACCACCATATAGCTCTGGTCGTCGCCGTACACTTTCTCCAGAAAATTTTCGATGATGCCGCGGGAGGCGGTAGCCGTGTCCTTGCTGGTGCCGCTGAACATATACATGTTCATGCTAAGCATCATGCTGCTCATTCCACCGCCGGCAGAGTAGCCGGCGGAACTGCTGCCCAGAGCGCTGTTAAGCTGCTGGGCGTTGGTGTAGGGGATGATAACCAGGTCATCTGCGGAGCCCTTGCGGGACTCCGCACTTTCGGAGAGGACACCAACAATGGTGTAGTTATACCCGCTGAGGCCCAGGGTCTGGCCCACTGCATTACCGTTGTAATACTCCTTGCTGACATAGGAGCCCACCACACACACCTTTTGAGAGCGGAGCACGTCCACGTACTGTAGGAATCGGCCCTGCTCTATGGTGAGGGCACGAATTTCGTCATAGGTCTCGCTGACGCCCACCACACTGTTAGGGATGAAGGTGTCCCCGGGGGTGCGGGCAGAGGCAGAGGAGACCGTGATATAAGGACTGACCGCAGAAAGATATTTTGGGTTCTTTTCCACCAGGTCGTACATGTCATCCATATCTACTTCCCGGGAGGAGCCGCTGGACTGAACAGAGACCTGAATCAGGTTGGCGCCCAGCTCGTTAAAGGAGTCGCTCATCAGCTTCTGCATGCCGTCCCCCAGAGAGATGATGACGATCACGGCGGCCACGCCAATGATGATGCCCAGCATGGTAAGCAGGGCCCGCATTTTGCTGGTGGCCAGCGATTTCAGAGCCAGAAAAAAGGACTGTTTCACACCCATCAGGTATCCACCTCCTGGTCCGGATCGTCCTCGATTCTGGGCTGGACGACTGCCTGGGGGTCGCTGGAGTCTCCGTCGTAGATGATCTGGCCGTCCTGAAGGCGAATGATCCGTTTGGCCCGCACAGCGATGGAGTTGTCGTGGGTGATGAGGACTACGGTGTCCCCTTCCCGGTTGAGCTTTTTCAGAAAGGAGAGGACTTCACGGCTGGTGTGGGAATCCAGCGCGCCAGTGGGCTCGTCGGCCAGAATGACGGAGGGGTTGCCCGCCAGGGCCCGGGCAATGGATACCCGCTGCTGCTGGCCGCCGGAGAGCTGATTGGGGCGGTTTTTATATTTGTCGGCCAGACCTACCCGGTCCAGCGCGCTGAGAGCCCGCTCCCGGCGCTCCCGCTCTGGCACGCCGCCATAGAGCAGGGGGAGCTCCACATTTTCCAGCACGTTGAGCTTGGGGATGAGGTTGTACTGCTGGAAAATAAAGCCCAGCATCTTGTTGCGGATCACTGCCTGCTGATCGTCATCCATGGTGGATACGTCCACGCCGTCCAGAAAGTAGTGCCCGCTGGTGGGCACATCCAGACAGCCGATGATATTCATGGCGGTAGACTTGCCGGAGCCGGACTGGCCTACGATGGCTATAAACTCTCCCTTATCAATGGCAAAGTTCACGCCGTCCAGAGCGCGGACCTGGGTCTCGCCCATTTGATAGATCTTATAGACCTGCTGAAATTCAATGAGGTGTCCCATGGCTTACATCCCCATCATGGCGGCAAAGGGATTGGAGGCCTCGTTGACCCATACCACCACGTCTCCCTCCTGCAGGCCGCTGGTAATCTCGATGTTGTCGGTGTCATTGCGGCCCAGAGTGACCTCCCGGGTCTCTAGCTTGGAGGGATCCACCACATTGCCCTTTTCATCCAGAGCTCCATCCAGGGCTACCTGGACGGTGGGCTTGTCGCTGCCCCGGTTCACCGCATCCACCGGCACGCACAGAACGGTTCCGGCCCGCTCTACAATAATGTCGGCGGAGACATTCATGCCTGGTTTCAGGTCCTTGGCGTCATGGATTACCACGGTGACCGGGTAGTTGGTTTGGCCGCTGACCGTGGTGCCATTGATGTTTACCGTATCTACCACGCCGGAGAACGTGACTCCCTCCACTGCGTCGGCGGTAATGGTGACCTCCTGGCCTACCTGAATTTTGTTGATGTCCTTCTCGTCGATCTTCATTTCAAACGTGAGGGTGGACATATCATACAGGACAGCCAGAGTACCGCCGGCGGCGGTGAGGCTGTTGTTGTCGATGGTATCTCCCGCCTTAAAGTTCTTCTCGATAATAGTGCCGGAGATAGGAGCGGTAATAGTGTAGTTCTCCAGGGCATCCTGAGCATTCTGCAAAGAGAGTTGGGCGCTCTGCAGGGCGATCGAGGCGTTTTCCAGGGAGACTTCCGCAGAGGAACCACCCAGATTGACCAGCGTCTGGCCCGCAGACACCCGACTGCCCACCGTGGTGTTGACCGATACAATCTCACCGCTGCTGGTAGCAGACATGGTGCGGGTAAGACTGGCCTCAAAGGTGCCGCTGTCAGCGCAGGAAATCGTGCCTATCTGTGCGGTCGCCGAGGTGGACGTAGTGAGAGAGCCCGGGTTTTGTACCTGAATTTTTACCTGCCGTACCAGGGTCCCATTGTTTCCTGTCAAGCCGATGCCTGCCACAGACTCTACGGTGCCGGGCAAGGTCTCTTGGGTACCGTCCAACGTTACAGTGGCCGCCTGGCCCGCAGAGATGCTGGCGGCGTCAGAAAACTGGAAGGGAACGGTGAGGATCATGGTGGAGGTGTCGGCAATCTCTGCAATGGGAGAACCTGTAGTCACCATATCTCCTTTTTTGACGTGGAGTTTCTGCACGACACCGGAGCTGGGGGACTTCAGGGCTAACCCGTCTGCGATAGAGTCGTAGTTCAGCTGGGCCTGCTGGACCGACAACTGGGCCTGCTGCAGGGCAGTCTCCGCACTGCCGGGGTCGATGCGGTAGAGCACATCACCCTTCTCCACCTGGTCTCCCACCTCAAAGGGGGCCTCCAGCACTTCGCCAGTGACCATGCCGCTTACGTTATACGAATCAATGGGCTGGATGGTGCCGGTGCTGGAGACGGATACGGTCATCTCCTGCATCTGGGCGGTCCCGGTGAGATAGGCGCCCGCCAGCAGTTCTTTTCCCGCCCCCAGCATGGGCCGAATGACGAAGAAAAACAGGGCGGCCAGCACCACCAGCACCGCAATAACTACCTTGGGCCAGCGGCGTTTTTTCTTCGGAGCTTTCCAAGCTGGGGCACTGTCTTGTTGGGATGTGGTTTGCAGTTGTCCATTTGTTTCCATTGTGGTGACTCCTTGTGTATGGTGAATTGTATGGGTGCAGATCAGCTTTCCTCACTGTGCCTCTGCATGCCCCGGCGGAGAATGTCCAGCTGGGCACAAAAGCGGTCCCGGGCGGGCTGAGGATCGGTATGGGACAGGGCGGCACACAGGGCGGGGGCAGTCACGCTGACCAGAATGTGGAACATGTCCTCCAGGTCCTCCTCCCGGCGGATGGAGAGACGGGAAGCATCGATATGACCAGATAAAGCGGCGAAAAGAGAATGGGTGCCTGCCGAGCGCAGCAGAGCGCCCTGCTGTACTCCGGCGTTGCGGTGGAGGATAGCCTGAAACTGCTGCGCGGTGGCATCCTCTCGTCGTTCCACCAGAGTTTGAAACAGGGCCTCAAAGGCGGCAAACAGGTCTCCCTGTTCCCGGGTAAGCAGTTCCAGCAGCATCTGGGTCAGCTCGTCCAGGTAGCACTGCAGCAGGTAACGAAACAGATCTGCTTTGTCTGTGAAGTACATGTAAAAACTGCCCCGGGAAATTTCAGCCTGATGAACGATGCGGTTGATCGAGGCCTCATCAAAAGGTACCCGGGAAAACTCCTCCCGGGCACACTGGAGAAGTTTTTCCCGCTTGGCCGGCGGCAAATGGAAGAATGTTGCACTGGGCATAGCGCACACACCTTTCAAATGAAAATATGACAAGTTGTCATATAGTATAATCGTGCTTATTTTTCCGGTCAAGAGGCGGAATTATAAATTTATAATTTATTCATAGGGGGTGGGTTGTGGTATGGGCTTAGAAATTAGCCTAAGAGGGCCCTGCTTTCTCTGCTGGAAAAGAAAAAGGACGGCGCGGAAATTGTTCCGCGCCGTCCGGCTTTGCTGTTTACGATTGTTCCATGGCCCAGCGGATGGCCTGGGCCACACCCTCGTGGGCATTGTCCGGAGCGATGTATCGGGCGGCGTCCTTCACCGCCTGACAGCCGTTGCCCATGGCGATGGGCGTACCCACCGCCTGGAGCATAGCGAGGTCGTTTGCGCTGTCCCCCACCCCGGCGCACTGGTCCAGGGGGATGCCCCACAGCAGGGCCAGCAGGGCCAGGGTGCGCCCCTTGCTGACGCCCTTGGGGACCAGCTCAAAGTCGTGGTCGTTGGAGGAGGTGAGCTCGATCCCCTCCAGCTTGGAGAGCTCTTCCAGCGGGTAGGCGGGCCGGTTCCAGTCTCCGTGGATCTTGGTCAGGGGCAGGTCGTGCTCCTTTAAGTAGGCGATGGGGTCCTCTGTCACCACCGCCGCGTTGTGAAAGACCGGGTAGGGGAAGGTCTTGGACAGGGAGCGGTGGGAGAAGGGGTCCAGGACGATCTGCTCCCCGGCAAAGATCATCAGTTCAATGTCCCGGTTCAGGCACAGCTCCAGGGCCGTTTGGCTGACATTCTCCGGAATGTCCCAGCGCCGCAGGTGAAAGCCGGTGGCGTTATCAGACAGCACCGCGCCTCCCAGGCAGACAGACAGGTTGTTGCACCCGGCCTGGTTGGAAAAGTCGGCGGCCTCCGGCACCGAGCGTCCGGTGGACAGCACCACCTTGATGCCTGCCTGGCGGGCCTGAGCGATGGCGGCTTTGGTCTCGTCGGTGATCTGGCCCGCCGGGTCCAGCAGGGTCCCGTCCAGGTCCAGGGCGATGAGTCGGATCATAAGTTAGGTCCTCCTTCAAAGGGTATCATATCTCAGCCCAATCCAAGCAGCAGGCCGATGGTGTGCACCAGCAGGGAGGCCACGTAGGCCACGCCCAGCTGCCAGGCGATGGAGAAGAGGGTCCATTTGGTGCTCTGCATCTCCCGGGCCAGGGTGGACACCGCGGCCACGCAGGGCACATACAGCAGGATAAACACCAGCATGGAGAAGGCGGCCAGGGGGGTAAAGCCGGTCATGGCGGCGGCTACCTGGGCGCTGGTGGCGGTGAGGGCAAAGCCGTAGAACATAGACAGGGAGGAGACCACCATCTCCTTGGCAATGAGGCCGGTGAGCAGAGCCACTGCTGCCTGCCAGAAGCCAAAGCCCATGGGGGCAAAGATGGGGGCGATCCATCCGCCGATGGTGCCCAGCATGGAGGCGGAGGAGTCCTCTACCATATGCAGGGAGAAATCAAAGGACTGCAAAAGCCACAAGATCATGCTCATCAGCAAAATTAGGGTGCCCGCCTTGATGAGGAAGCCCTTCACCTTCTGCCACACGTGGGTGGCAATATTTTCTATGGAGGGCAGGCGGTAGGGGGGGAGCTCCAGCACAAAGGGGGCGGGCTCCCCGGCAAAAAGGGTGTGCTTGAAGAAGAGACCGGACAGAATGCCTACAAACATGCCGATGACATACAGGCCGAAGACCACCAGGCCCGCCCAGGGACCGAAGAAAGCTCCGGCAATCATGCCGTATACCGGCAGCTTGGCCGAGCAGGACATGAAGGGGATGAGCAGGATAGTCATGCGCCGGTCTTTCTCATTTTCCATGGTCCGGGCGCCCATAATAGCGGGCACCGAGCAGCCAAAGCCCATCAGCATGGGGATAAAGGCCTTGCCGCTCAGGCCAAAGCGCCGCAGCAGCCGGTCCATGATAAAGGCGGCACGGGACATGTAGCCCGAGTCCTCCAGGAAGCTGAGGAAGAAGAACAGCAGGGCGATCTGGGGCAGGAAGGAGAGTACTCCGCCCACGCCGGCGATGATGCCGTCGCACACCAGGCTGATGAGCACGGGGGATACGTTTCCGGCGGTCATGGTGTCCCGCAAAAAGCCGGAGAACAGATCGATGAGGGCGCTTACCCCATCCTGGAGCCAGGAGCCAAAGGGGCCGAAGGTGATGACGAACATCACCAGCATGGCGCACAGGAACAGGGGCAGGGCAGTGTATTTGCCGGTGACGATGCGGTCAATGCGCTGGCTGAGGGTGGGGCGGCCGCTGGCGTTTCCTTTGACCACAGAGGCTTTCACCACTCGCTCGATGTACTGGTAGCGGCTGTCGGCAATAAGGGTCTCCCGGTCGCCCAAGTCGCTGGAGGCCTCATACTGGGCGATGATCTGGTCCAGCTTTTTCTGGGTGTCCGGAGGCAGATTTAGAGCCTTGGAGACGATCTCGTCTCCTTCCAACAGCTTGATGGACGCCCAGTGGGCGGGGAGGTTGGCCGCATAGGCCGCGTCGTGAATGAGCTCGCCCATCCGGTGGTGGATATCGTGGGTGAATTCATCGTATAGGTCGTCGGGCTCAAAGGTGTAGCCCAGGTGCATCTGCCGGTGGGCCACTGCCAGCAGCTCATCCAGTCCCTCGCCGGTGCGGGCGGTGATAGGCACAACCGGCACGCCCAGCTCCCGGGACAGGCGCTCGATGTCGATTTTGTCCCCGTGGGCCTGGACCTCGTCCATAAAGTTCAGAGCCAGCACCAGGGGCCGCTCCAGCTCCAGAAGCTGAACGGTCAGGTAGAGGTTACGCTCCAGGTTAGTGGCGTCCACAATGTCAATGATGGCGTCGGGGCCCTCGCCGATAATAAAGTCCCGGGCCACGATCTCCTCCATGGAGTAGGGGGACAGGGAGTAGATGCCGGGCAGGTCCACCACGGTGAGTTCCCGGTCACCCAGATGGGCGATGCCCTCTTTTTTCTCTACGGTGACGCCGGGCCAGTTGCCCACGTACTGGTTGGAGCCGGTGAGGGCGTTAAACAGGGTAGTCTTGCCGCAGTTGGGATTGCCCGCCAGCGCCACCTTCATGGGGCGGTTGTCGTGGGCGTTGTGGTCGTAGTCCTTGCCGTGGTGCTCCAGTTCGTGGACGTGGTCCCGCAGCTGGCGGCGGATGGCCTCCGGGTCCTGGCTGCGATTTGATGTGTTGGGGGAAGGAGTGCGGCGGGGCGTGCCAATTTGGATCTGAGCCGCGTCATCCTTCCGCAAAGATAGCTCATAACCCCGCAAAGACACCTCCAGCGGGTCGCCCAGAGGGGCGATCTTGGTTACCTTCACCACCGTACCGGGGGTCAGGCCCATGTCAACCAGGCGGCGTTTCACCGCGCCCGACTGGTTGCCCACCGACAGGATCATACCGCTCTCACCGGGGGAGAGCTCCTGTAAGGTGCGTGGGGCGTTTTTTGTTTCTTCCATAGTTTCGGTCCTCTCTGCTTACAACAAAAACATAACTGTTTCGACCATATATTTTACCCAAGGAAAAGAGAGTTTTCAAGGGAAGCAGGGTATTTTTTGGCCGGACAGGGGAAAGAGAAGAGAGAAATTTGTGCCCGGTTACCCTCTGGAAACTGGCGTGGGAGTGTGGTATAATCTCCTTTAACCCACAATTTTTCCGCCGCAGAGGAGGAAGGTCCATGACGCTGATTTTATGTGTGGATGACCGGGGCGGCCTCATGTTCAACCGCCGCCGACAGAGCCAGGACCGCCTGGTGCGCCAGGATATGCTCCGCCTGTGCGGGGAGCAGCCCCTGGCTGTCAGCCCCTACACCGCCCGGCAGTTCGCGCCGGAGGATCACCTGAAAGTGACCCAGGAGCCGGGGGAGGAGGATATCTTCTTCCTGGAGGATCTGCCGCCCCAGCTCTTTTTGGAGCGGGCGGAAAAACTTGTTTTGTACCACTGGAACCGGGCATACCCCGGAGATGTCCACATTGTTTTGCCCCCCCAGGGTTGGAACCTGGAGGAGCAGGTGGAGTTTCCCGGTTATTCCCACGAAACGATCACAAGAGAGGTCTATTCCCGATGAAACGCCTGAACACAGCTCTTCTGTCCCTGCTTTTGCTGGTGTGCATGCTGCTCTCTGCCTGCGGCGCGATGCCTCAGGGGAGCAGTAACAGCGCCACCTTGGAGAACATTCCCGCCTATTCTGGGCAAGCCTATGTAGAGATCAATGACAACCAGCCCTCCTTTACCAAGGATGAGCTGGTCACCGAGAGTTTTGAGGAATACAGCCCGCTGGACAGCCTGGGCCGCTGCGGCGTGGCCTATGCCAATGTAGGAGTGGACACCATGCCCACCGAGGAGCGGGGCAGCATCGGTCAGGTGAAGCCCTCCGGCTGGCAGACGGTGAAGTATGACTGCGTGGACGGCAAGTATCTCTATAATCGCTGCCACCTCATCGGCTATCAGCTCACCGCGGAGAATGCCAACAAGGAGAACCTGATTACCGGCACCCGGTACTTAAATGTAGACGGCATGCTGCCCTTTGAAAACCTGGTGGCCGACTACGTAAAGGAGACGGAAAACCACGTGCTCTATCGGGTCACCCCCATCTTTGGGGGGGATAACCTGGTGGCCAGCGGTGTGCAGATGGAGGCCATGTCCGTGGAGGACAACGGCGAGGGCGTTTGCTTTAATGTCTACTGCTACAACGTCCAGCCCGGGGTGGTCATTGACTATGCCACCGGCGACAGCTGGCTGGACGGAGAAAAGCAGACCGGCGGTGACAGCAGCACCTCCCAGGAGGAGAGCTACGTCCTGAACACCAGCTCCAAGAAGTTCCACCGGCCCGACTGCTCCGGTGTGGACAGCATGAGCCCCGAAAACCGCCAGGACTACACCGGTACCCGACAGTCTCTTATCGACCAGGGTTATTCCCCCTGCGGCACCTGCAAACCGTAAGCTTTCTTGAAAAGAAAGCTTACCAAAGAACTCCCGGCCCGCTTTCTTGAAAGAAAGCTTGGCAAAGAACTTCCGGCGAAACTCCGTTTCGCCCCTGGCCCGCCCTGAAAGTATTTGGAAATAGGAAAATAGGCGCCACGCCTACACCGCTACGTCAATAGAAAAACGCGAAGTCTGATTGTTCAGACTTCGCGTTTTTTATCGTTCAAAGGTTCGGTAGAGCAGGGCGTTGCAGATGGCTGCCGCCACCGTGGAGCCGCCCTTGCGCCCCATGGCTACAATGGCCGGGACCTCCAGCTTCCGGCACAGCTCCAGCATGGCCTCCTTGCTCTCCACCACGTTCACAAAGCCCACCGGGACAGCGATGACAAGAGAGGGACGGAGTTTACCGACCTCCATCAGCTCGCACATGCGCAGCAGAGCGGTCGGGGCATTGCCCACCGCAAAGATGGCGTTGGGGTGCTCCTGAGCCCAGCGGTCCACCGCTGCCACCGCCCGGGTGGTGCCGTTGGCTTGGGCCGCCTGGGCCACCTCCGGGTTGGCCATAAAACAAAAGCGCTCTACACCCAGCTGGGTGCAGGCCCGCTGGTTGATGCCGGAGCGAGCCATGTTTGTGTCAGTGACAATGGGAGTACCGGCACGCAGGGCGGCCACCCCCGCCGCCGCCGCGCCGGGGGTGAACACCAGATTTTTGGCATAGTCAAAGTCGGCGGTGGTGTGGATGGCACGGCGTACCACATCGGCGCAGTCGGCCTCTAAGGTGATGCCCATGTCCTCCAGCTCCTGCTGAATGATGCGCATGCTTTCCCCCTCAATGCCGCTGGGGGTATGAAAGGTTAAATTCAAACCAGTGCCTCCTTCCGCCCGGTGATGATCCACACCGGGTTTTGCCCCATCATCAGGTGGAGCTCTCCGGCGGGGCGGCTCCGGGCCACGGTAACTTGGCTGACCTGGGGTTCCATCCCAAGCTGGGTCATGGCGGCCACTGCTGTGCCCAGGGTTTCCACTGCGATGGCGGTAATACAGAACCGAGCGGCAGGATTTTTGTGGAGCGCCTCCTCCAGAATGGCAGGCAGCTCTCCGCCGCTGCCGCCGAGAAAGACCGCGTCCGGGGCGGGCAGCTGGGCCAGAACCTCGGGGGCGCGCCCCTGGGTCAGCTCCAGGTTATAGACCCCAAACTTCTCCCGGTTGGCCCGGATCAGGGAGCAGGCCTCCCCCTTACACTCTACGGCGCACACCTTGCTGTGGGGGGCCAGCAGGGCCAGCTCCACCGACACCGAGCCGGTGCCCGCCCCCACGTCCCAGTAGGTTTCCCCGTCCCGCACTTCCAGCTTGCCGATGGCGGCGGCGCGGACTTCTTGCTTGGTCATGGGCACGTCGCCCCGCAGGAAGGCCTCGTCGGGCAGGCCCTGGGAGCAAGCCGGCCGGCAGGAGGTGTACCCCTCCACCAGCAGCACGGTAAGGGGGGAGAAGGCCCGTCCCGCCAAGCGGGAGACGGAATCGGAGGAAATTTCCTCCTGGGGGTAGGAGAGGGACTGCCCCACCGTGGCGGTCAGGTGGCCCATTCCTGCCTGGGCCAGGCGTTCACACAGGGAACCGGCCCCTTCTGAGCCGCTGGTAAGGAAAAACACCGGCTTTCCGTGGGCGGAGAGTACCTCTCCCACCGGGTTGCAGCTGAGCCCATGGGCGGACACGATGCTCCACTCCTGCCAGGAGCGGCCCAGCCGCGCCGCAAAATATTGCAGGCTGGAGATGCCGGGCAGCACCTGGAAGGGGATATGCTCTGCTTCCAAAAGAGGAACCAGCGTGCGGGCTCCGGAGTAAAATCCGGTGTCCCCGCTGTACAGCACGCAGGGGTTCTGCCAGTCCTGCTTCTTCAAAATTTCCACAATCTCCGCCGATTTGGTGGAAAACTTCCGGGGCACCGACTGGGGCAGGGGGCACTCCTCCAGCAGCCGCCGGGAGCCGATCAGTCCGTCCGCCTGCTGCAAGGCGGCGGCGGCCGCCGCCGTCAGGGTGGTGGGATTGCCCAGCCCCACCCCCACCAGAGTCACTTCCATGACGCTTACTCCTTCCGCTCAATCCTGGGTTAGCCAGGACAAAATTTCTTCCAGGGAATCTCCCGTATCCGGCGGGCGGCCAATGACCACAAGCTCGGCCCCAGCCTCCCCGGCGGCGGCCGCCTTCTCTTCAAACCCGCCTGCCCGTCCTCCGTCCTTGGTCACCAAATACCGGATGTGGTATTGTTCCAGCATGGCCCGGTTCAAATCCTGGGAGAAGGGCCCGTGGAGGGCAATAATATTTTTCGTAGGAATCCCCGCTTCCTGGCAGGCTAAAATGCTCTCCACAACCGGAAGAACCCGGGGGAAAAGCCGCTCCCGCTGGAGATTCTGAAACGCGGAGAGCCCTTTTGCCCCAATGGCCAGCAACACATTTCCGCCCCGCTCCCCTAGCCACCGGGCGGCCTCCTGAGGGCTCTCCACCCAGTGACCCGCTTCATGGGCGCTCTCCTCCCGCAGAAGCCGCCGCAGCGGCACCCCCGCTTCCTCACAGGCAGCCCGGGCATTCCGGGAGACCTCCACGGCGTAGGGGTGGGTGGCGTCCACACAGCGGTCAAAGTTTTTTAGAAGCTCTGCCATCTCCGCTGTCGTTTTTCGCCCTACCAGGGGTGTGATGCCGGATAATCCTGCCAGCTCCTGGGCGCCCAGAGGGGTGGCTACGCTCACCGTGGCAGGCAGTCCCCGCTGGGAGAGCGCCTGGGCCAGCAGCCGCCCTTCTGTGGTGCCGCCGAAAATCAGAATGTTCATTGCTTGCCCTCGTAGCCCCGGGGAGTCACCAGGTTTTCCCCAATCTTCCGGGTGGAAGTGGAACCAATGAACACGGTGGTGAACATATCTACCTCCGCCTCCCGCAATTCTTGCAGGGTGAGCAGCCGTTTTTCCTGCCCATCCCGTCCGATGTTCCGCACCCAGCCGCAGGGAGTGTCGGGGGCGCGGTGCTTAAGCAGAATGTCGCAGGCCCGGCGCAGGTGATCCCGCCGCTTTTTACTCATGGGGTTATAAAGGCACACGGAAAAGTCTCCTGCCCCGGCGCACTCCAGCCGCTTCTCAATGACCTCCCACGGGGTAAGCAGGTCGGACAGGGAGATGACCGCAAAGTCGTGCATCAGGGGGGCACCCAGCACCGCCGCCCCGGACAGGGCTGCCGTCACGCCGGGAATGACTTCAATTTCCACGTCCGGGAACTGGACCGACATCTCCAGCACCGGCCCCGCCATGCCGTACACCCCGGCGTCCCCGCTGCAAATCATGGCGGTAGTCTTGCCCTCGTTGGCCTTCTCCAGGGCCAGACGGCACCGCTCCAGCTCCTGGGTCATAGGGGTGGTGACCAGCTCTTTTCCGGCAGTGAAATCTCCCGCCAAATCCATATAAGTGGTGTAGCCGCACAGAACCTCACAGTCCTCCAGCGCTCTTCGGGCCTGGGGGGTGAGGTAATCTGCCCCGCCGGGGCCCAGTCCAACCACATATAACCGTTTCATAGGTGCTCCTTCCAAGTCAAGTGAAGTTCTTCCAAAGCCAAAGCGACGGTGGCTCCATCCTTGGCCGTCTTGTGCCGCAGCAGGGTCCCGCCGCAGGCCAACGCTGCCCGCTCACACACGTTGTCCACCCCGGTAATCTGCTCCACAAAGGGGGAGGGGGTAAAATCCCCGGGGACCTGTGCCAGCTCCTGGGCGGAGTAGGTGGTCAGGGGTACGTTCAGCGCCCCGGCCAACTCCTGGAGCCCCCCCTCGTCCTTCTTCAAATCAATGGTACACAGGGCACACACCGCGTTTTTGGGAATGCCTTCCTCTGTGAGCACTTCCTCCAGCAGGGCACGGAGAAGGGACACCGGGGTGCCTCTCCGGCAGCCCATCCCTACCCGCACCCTCTTGGGGCACAGCCATAGGGCTTCCCCCGCTGGGCGGTGCAGATCGAGCACCACTTGGGCGTCCTCCCGGGAGACCATACACAGTCCCGCAGGCAGTTCTCCGGCAATGGGCCAGGCAGAGAAAACCCCCACCGTCTCCCCGGCCAGCAACCGGGAGGAGACGGACAGAATCCGCTCCGGGTTGCATACCAGCAGTCCCTGCCGCCGGGCCCACTGGTCCACAGCAAACACTCCATTTACATCGGTGGCGGTGGTGATGACCGGGGTAGCACCTATCAGTGCAGCCATTTCCCAGGCCAGGTCGTTGGCTCCCCCCAGGTGGCCGGAGAGGATGGGGATAACAAACTGCCCTCCCTCGTCCACCACCACCACCGCCGGGTCGGTACTCTTATGGCGCAGATGAGGGGCAATGGAGCGTACCGCAATGCCCGTTGCCCCCACGAAAATGAGTCCATCGGAGCGGGAGAAGGCCCGTGCCGCCCACGCATCCGCCCTCAACCCGTCCCGGGTATAGGCGGCCTGGTGTCCGTGGTCGGACAGAGTTTTGGCCAACTGCTCTGCCAGGGCATTGCCCCGCTGGGTAAAGGCGATCAGTTCCAGCTTCATGGTGTTCCCCCGTCCAGGGAGCCGTCCCCCTGGCGAAATTCCGTAGAGAAGCCGGGGTGGTAGAGGAGGCTTCGCTGATAGCTGTGGGATAAAAAGTCGCCCACCAGCACCAGGGCGGTTTTGGAGATCTGATGTTCCCGTCCCGCCTGAGCCAGGGTGCCCACCGTGCACCGCACCACCTTTTCTTCCGGCCAGGTGGCCTTGTACACCAGGGCGGCGGGAGTGTCCAGGGTGTAGGCCCCTTTCAGAAGCTCGGTGGACAGCCCCTCCAGCATCCCTGCGGAGAGGAAAATCACCATGGTGGCCCCATGGGCAGCCAGGGCGGCGATGGACTCCCGCTCCGGCACCGGAGTGCGCCCTGCCATCCGGGTGATGATGACGCTCTGGCTTACCCCGGGCAGGGTGTACTCGGTCCCTACCGCCGCCGCGGCCCCGCAGAAGGAGGACACCCCGGGGGTCACATCCCAGGAGATGCCCAGCTCATCCAGCTGGTCCATCTGCTCCTGAATGGCTCCATACAGGCAGGGGTCGCCGGTGTGCAGGCGGACGGTGGTCTTGCCGCTGCGCTCCATTTCTTCGATAACGGCCAGCACCTGCTCCAGGGTCATCTGGGCGCTGTTATAGATGGAGGCCCCTTCCTTCGTCAGGGCCAGCAGGGCGGGGTTCACCAGGCTGCCCGCATAGATAACGCAGTCGGCTTCCCCCAGCAGCTGAGCCCCCCGCAGGGTAATGAGATCGGGCCCGCCGGGGCCGGCACCCACAAAATGGACCATGGATTTCCCTCCTTACGGTATAATAATGGTGGTAAAATACCCGCTGGATTGGGGTTTCTCCTCCAGAGAGGGGCAAACCCGCTCGCCGGGCAGACCGCAGTTTTCCACCATAGCCGCCTGCTCCAGCAGGCCCCGCGCCTCCAGCTCGTCCAGCACCTGGAGGAAGTTGCGCCCCGACTTCATCAGTACCTTGGCTCCCGTCACGTCCAGGTGCTCCCCGGGCCCCTCGCCGCCCCCGGGTAGAATGTGCAGGGGGCTGTTCATGGTGGTCAGGCTCCGGCCCAGCCGGGCGGCCACCGCGCAGAAGGCGGGCACCCCTGGCACCATGACGCAGGGAAATTCGTCCTTTAACAGGTCCATCAGGTAGCAGTAGGTGGAGTACACCGACACATCCCCCAGCACCGCCATGGCCACATCCTGGCCCTGCTCCAGATAGGCGCGCACCGCCTGAGCGGCCTCCACATGGGCCTGGTGCTGCTTGGCCCTGTCCCGGGACATGGTGAAGTGGAGGGGCAGGAGGGTTTTGTCCTCCAGGTTGGCCGCCTGCCGGGCGATGTTCAGGGCCGTCATCTCGCCGGAGGCCGTCTGAGGTGCGGCCAGTACCGGGCAGCCCTCTAAGGTTCGAATGGCCTTTACGGTCAGCAGCTCCGGATCACCGGGTCCTACTCCTACGCCGTAAAAGGTTCCTACTTTGCGTTGTTCCATCTATCTGTTAACTCCTTCCCCTTGGGGGTCAGGCCAAGAAGGCCATATTGATTGCTGAACAGAACGGCGCCAACCGTCCCCTCCGGGCCGAAACGCCGGTTCAGGTGGCCCTGGATGGCCTCCAGCAGGGAGGACAAAACCGCCTCCCGCAGCCCTGCCTCCTCCAGCACAGCCAGGCAGCCGTCGGTGGTGGGACAGTCCATGAGGGCCTGGGCAGTTTTTTGGTCGGCTCCCGCCAGAGCGGCGTGGGCACAGAATAACTCCCGGCGGCCGTCCGCCCAGCGGGAGTGAGTGTTCATGATGCCTCCGGCCAGCTTGACCAGCTTGCCGATGTGCCCCACCAGCACAACTTCCCGAAAGCCCTCCAGACGGGCCTGGTCCAGAGCCTCACCAATAAAGTTGGAGCACCGGACCACCGGGATGCCCTCGGGAATCAGGTCGTGCTGGGCTAAAAAGTCCAGGCCGTAGTTACCGGGCACCAGCACCAGGCGGCCGTCGCCCTTAAGGGCAGCCTGCCGCAGCTCCAGGGCCATGGTATCCACCAGGGCCTGGACGCTCATGGGCTCCACGATGCCGGAGGTGCCCAAAATGGAGATACCCCCCTCAATGCCCAGATGGGGGTTGAAGGTGCGCTGGGCAGCCTCCTCCCCACCGGGGACGGAGATGGTCACCAGAAATCCATCGGTGGAGTCCAGCGCCTTCCGCTCTCGATCCACCGCCTGGGTGATCATTTGCCGGGGTACCCGGTTGATGGCCCACTCGCCTGCCGGCTGGTCGAGACCCGGCCGGGTGACTCGACCCACGCCTGTGCCACCCTGGATGGTGATGGCTTCACCATTTTGACGCTCCACCCGGGCCACAATGGGCAGGCCGTGGGTGGCGTCGATATCGTCCCCGCCGTCCTTGATAACGGCGCACTGCGCCCAGCCTTCGCCCAGTTGAGGCTGAGTGAGGAACACCTCCACCCGCCAGCCCTTGGGGGTGTCGATGGCCACCAGATCGGGTGGACGGCCAGTGAGCAGCAGCCGAACGGCCCCGGCGGCGGCCAGAGCGGCGCAGGTGCCGGTGGTGTAGCCGCACCGCAGGCGTTTGCCTCCGGCGGTGACGTAGTGCTCAAAGGCCATGGTTCTCCTCCACAAGCATCTTGAGACGGTGGACGTACATCTCCTGCACCTGGGGAAGTCGGCCCAGACCCTCAAAAATTGGGGTCACTTCATAGCCGCTGGCCTCCAGCCGGTTTTTCCAGCTCTCCGGCTCGGGACCGGCCATGTCCTCCACGGCGTGGGTGCCCGCCACGAGCATCAGGGGGGCCAGCAGTACACGGTGGCAGGTTTGGCGGCTCAGCTGCTCCAGCACGTCCTCTGCCTGGGGCCAGCCCTCCACCGTCCCGATGAGGATATCCTCCCGGCCCAGCCAGTCCAGCACACCCTGAAGGGCAGGGTAGACCAGGTTACCCGGGTGCTCGGTGCCGTGGCCCAGCAGCACCACGGCCTGTCCCTCCTGGCGGGGGAAGCGGCCGCACAGAATCTGAGCCAGAGCCCGCACCCCCCAGGTGTCCCCCAGGAGGGGGGGCGCCATGCGCAGCTGCTGAAACTGGGGACGCAGCTGCCCGGTCGCCTCCAGCAGGTCGTCATACTCATAGCCGGGAAGCAGGTGAGTGGGCAGCACGTAGACTCGCTCCACGCCGTCCTGGGCCAGCTGCTCCAGGGCGGGCACAAAGCCGGGGATGTCCACGCCGCGGCGGGCCAGAATCCGGCGGATGGTGGGGCTGGTGTAGGCCTGACAGGCAGGGAGATGGGGGAGAGCCTGGGCAGCGGCCCGCTCCACGGCGCAGATGTCCGCCTGACGAGCTTCCTCCACCGCGGTGCCGAAGCTCACCGTCAGCAGTGCTTCCTTCATGGTAAAATCCTCCTTGGAACAAGCCAGCGCGCCCCTCCTCCTGAGGGGAGGAGGGGCGCAAAAGACAACACAAAAGACGGGCCGCGCAGCGGTCCGTGGCCTTTCCGCCTCTCCGTTTGGTCCGTCCGGAGCGGCAGGCCCTGCCTTCAGCCTCAGGCAGTGTGGGTCAGTGGGCAGGTCTTCCGGCTTAGGTTCTCCGGGCCGCTCCCCCTTCCCGCAAGCATTGCAGTGGCGCTGGAGCGGTCCTCCCCCTTACGGCGGCGGTCCCGCGCGGGAGTTGCACCCGCTTCCCTATTCTCCCGGCCGTTACTTCCGGGCACCCGCTGGCGATTTTTTTTCTTATTGTACCCAACCTTGGCCCCTCTGTCAACGAAAAGGCCCGGCGCAAGGTGCGCCGGGCCAAAGAGATGGATTATTTGGGCTGGGTCTCCCGCTGGAACTTCTCCAGATAGGCGTCCTGGAGGAGCTTGAGGCGCTGGGGGTCCTTGCCGCCCACGGGGATGCCGTCAATGGACTCCGCCTTCATGCACAGGGCACTGGAGCTGGTGACGATGACCTCGTCGGCGTTCATCAGCTCCACCATGGAGAAGGGCTTCTCCAAAACAGAGATGCCGTGCTCCTTGGCCAGGGCCAGCAGGTGCTTGCGGGTGATGCCGGGCAGAATGAGCTCGTCGGTGGGAGCGGTCTGAAGCACGCCGTCCTTCAGAATGGAGATGTTGCTGTGGGCGCACTCGGTGACCCGGCTGCCCCGGTGGAGGACGGCCTCGTCACAGCCGTGCTCCACGGCACGCTGGTTGGCCAGCACGCTGGGGATGAGGTTCAGCGTTTTGATGTTGCACAGCTTGAAGCGGATATCCTCCATGGAGATAAGCTTATAGGGCTTGTCCATGGACTTCATGGTGTGGGGCTTGACGTAGATGAGCAGGGTGGGCTCTGCGTCGGTGGGGAAGGGGTGGTTACGCATGGCAACGCCCCGGGAGATCTGCCAGTACAGGAAGTGGATGGGGGAGTCCTCCGCAGCGTCGATCACCTTCTGCAGCTCCGCCTTGACCTGGTCCCGCTCCATTTTGAAGGGGATCTCCAGCAGGCGCAGGCTGTTGTACATCCGATCCAGGTGGTCGTCCAGGGCGAAGGGGACCCGGTTGGCCACACAGGTGGCCTCATAGATACCGTCGCCGAAGTAGAGGGCGCGATCCCCCATGGGGACGGTCATCTCCTCCAAAGGACCCATGGTTCCGTTATAATATCCTACATTTTTCCACATGGTTTCTCGATCCTTTCCAATGTGTCCTGATATGTACCCGGAGCAGCGTGTTCCAGGGGCAATCGCAGGCCAGTTCCTTCTGTCCTTAGCATAGCAGACCTGCCCGGCAAAGTAAAGCGTTATTCCCGATGGTCCTCGGGGACAGCGCCCGCCTTGTAGGCGCTGAGCAGATCCCGCAGGGCATCGGCCTGGGCCTGGAGCTTAGCACCGATGTCGGTCTGGGCAATCTTGATGCGGGTGTCCATACGCTCAAAGACCCGGGAGCTGTTGGCGATGTCCACGTTTTTCTCAATGGCGGTCTTCCGGCCGCAGAAGGGCTCGTGGGAGACGATTCGCAGCACCCAGGAGTTGTAGATGAGGGTGTAGCCGGCGATACCGGTGGTGGGCTGGTAGGCTTTGCAGAAGCCGCCGTCGATAACGATGAGCTTGCCGCCGCCCTTGATGGGGCTCTCCCCCTTCTTGGACTTGACAGGGATGTGTCCGTTGATGATGTGGCAGTGGGTCCCCTCCAGACCAAATTCCTTCAGGAGCATATCGCACACGGCGGGGTCCTGATAGTAGGTGTAGTAGGGATTCTTGGGCTCGGTCCAGGCGCTCTCGTCCTTGATGAGGCGGCGCTCGAAGGTGGTCATCCGGTCCCGGCCAAAGATGGGGCTGTTGCGCCCGGCCCAGAGGAACCAGAGAAAGTCCATGCCCAGCTGCCGCTCCGGGGTGCCCAGCTTGTGGTAGTAAGCCTGGCGGGCGGCGGTGTCGGCATAGTCCAGGAACTCCTGCCCTTTCCGCTCCTTGCCGCCGATCTGGAAGGAGAGCAGTTCCCCATCTGCTGTCATGGGGATGCAGCCGTGGAAGAGAAGGTTGCCGTTGAAGACCTTATAGAGGCTGCCCTTGGAGTAGAGGAAGCGGATGTGCTTTTGCAGCTTTTCACTGCGCAGGAAGGAGGCGGTGAGCTGATTGATGACTGTGTCCTCCTCGGGGGTGAGGGTGTAGGGGTCCTTGGGGTCCACAGTGGGGAAGTCCACATCCTCCAGGGGGTAGGTGGTGTCCCCGATGGTGATGCACTTATTAGCGTAGTCGATCTTGTCCAGCAGCAGCCGGTCGCTCATGCCGTACTCAGGATGGCGCAGAAGCTTCTGGCCCTCCAGCTTGAAGAGAATGATGGTGATGGCCTTGTGCATCCGGGCGGAGAGGAGCTTATCCTTCTCGCTGTACTGGTCGGCGTCGGGGCCGGTGAGCTTGACGGCGAAGCGGTGGACGTCGCAGTCCTTATATACCTCGTTGGCAAAGACGGACAGGGGGCGCAGAGAGATGCCGTAGCCCGTCTCGATCACTTCCAGGTTGTTGTAGTGGATGGAGTTGGCCAGTACGGTGGCAACTAAGGTGCGGGAGCCGGAGGCGGCGCCCATCCAGAGAATATCGTGGTTGCCCCACTGGATGTCTACGCTGTGGTAGTCCAGCAGAGAGTCCATAATGATGTCCGCGCGGGGACCGCGGTCAAAGATATCGCCTACGATGTGCATATGGTCCACCGCCATACGCTTGATAACGGCGGAGACCGCCTCAATAAAGCCGTCGGCCTGCTCCAGGTCGATGATGGTGGAGATGATGTTTTCAAAGTAATCCCGCTTGTCGGCCTCGGCGTAGTTGGTGTGGATCAGTTCGTCGATGATGTAGGCGTAATCCTTGGGAAGGGCCTTGCGCACCTTGGAGCGGGTATACTTGGAGGTGACAAAGCGGCACACCTCAATGAGGCGGTGGAGGGTAATGCGGTACCACTCATCCATGTCCTTCATCTGGCGGTGGAGCTGCTCCAGTTTCTCCTCGGGATAGTAGATGAGGGTGGCCAGCTCGTCCCGCTCTCCCTTGGAGATGGTGGAGGCGAACAGGTCGTCTACTTTCTCCCGGATTACGCCGGAACAGGAGTTGAGAATATGTAAAAAGGCCTCGTGCTCTCCGTGAACGTCGGAGATGAAGTGCTCGGTGCCTTTCGGCAGGTTCAAAATAGCCTGAAGATTGATAATCTCGCTGCTGGCAGCCTGTACGGTGGGGTACTGTTGGGCCAGCAATTTCAGATAACGCAGCTCTTCCTGGGAAAATGACTTTTTCCGCTTCATTTCAAAACCTCCTTTTAAGTGCATGGATGGGATGCGAACACATTATTTCACATTTAGTCTCTCCTTGCAAGTGGGTAGACATTGTTTAACAAAAAATTAAATGTAGATGGAGATCATTAAGAGAAAAGATACGTGTTATCTTTTCACACCAAAAATTTTGTGCTATAATGAACCATCTTTAAAAAGGAGTGGATTCCCTTGGCGCAGACCCGCGATGAAGAACGCCTGGCCAATGCTCCGATTGGTCCGCTGATGCTGAAATTGGCGGTACCTGCGGTGGCGGCCCAGGTCATCAATATGCTTTATAATATTGTGGACCGAATCTACATCGGCCACATTCCGGAAGTGGGAGATATCGCGCTCACCGGCGTGGGTGTGACTTTCCCTATTATTATGCTGGTGTCCGCCTTTGCTGCCTTTGCCGGCCAGGGTGGAGCGCCCCTGGCCTCCATCCAGCTGGGAGCTGGCGACCGGGAGAAGGCAGAGAAGATTCTGGGCAACTCCCTGACTCTGCTGCTGATTGCCGCAGTAGCCCTTACCGTGGGGTTCAGCATCTTCAAAGAGCCTATCCTCTATGCCTTCGGCGCCTCGGAGAACACCATTGGCTATGCCATGGACTACATCGGTATCTATCTTGTGGGTACTGTTTTCGTCCAGCTGGCCCTGGGACTTAATACATTTATCAGCGCCCAGGGCAAGGCTCTGGTGGCCATGCTCAGCGTGCTGATCGGAGCTGTCCTCAATATCTGCCTGGACCCGGTGTTTATCTTCGGCCTGAACATGGGCGTGAAGGGCGCGGCTCTGGCCACCATTCTCTCTCAGGCGGTAAGCGCGGCCTGGGTGGTGGGCTTCCTGTGCAGCCGGCGCAGCGGCCTGCGTATCCAGGCAAAAAACATGCGCCTGGAGGCCAAAGTGGTGGGCCGGGTGGCCGGCCTGGGTGTGGCTCCTTTCATTATGCAGTCCACCGAGAGCCTGGTCACGGTGGTGCTCAACACCGGCATGCAGACCTACGGCGGCGACCTGTATGTGGGTACCATCACCATCATGCAGTCCATCATGCAGATGATCGTCCTGCCCACCCAGGGCATCACCCAGGGCACCCAGCCCATTATGAGCTACAACTACGGAGCGGGCAACTATCTGCGGGTACGTCAGACCTTTAAACGGCTGCTCACCGTCACGCTGACCGTCACCTGCGCGGCGTTTGCGGTGGTAGCTCTGTTCCCCGGCATGCTGGCCCGGATCTTTACCCCTCAGCAGGAACTCATTGCTCTGGTCAGTCGAGTCATGCCCATCTTCTTCGGCGGTATCTGGGCCTTTGGAGCCCAGATGGCCTGCCAGACCACCTTTATGGCCCTGGGCCAGGCCCGCACCAGCCTGTTTCTGGCCCTGCTGCGGAAGGTGATTTTGCTGGTTCCTCTGGCCATCATCCTGCCCCGTGTGACCGGCAGCGTGATGGGCATCTACGCCGCTGAGCCCATTGCAGATTTCCTGGCCAGCGCCACCACTCTGACCCTGTTCTTAAGTCGGCGCAAAAAGCTGCTCCCCACCGCAAAGGACCAATAAAAAATGGGACCGCCTGGGCGGTCCCATTTTTTAATTTTCTCCGTCCAGAGTCTGGATGAGCAGGTTGCGCAGAGAAATGGCACTCTGCCGGTTCATCACCAGAGAGGCCACCTGGTCGGTGTTGGGGGTGGCCACATTCTCCAAACCATTGGAGGTGACCGTGACGGTGTTCTCCATGTACTTATAGGAGGCATCCAGGGTGATCTCCAAGATCTCCCCCTGCTTATCGCTGACCTTGCGCAGGCCAAAGGTGTTGACATATTCCGGTTTCATAAACAAACTCCTCTCAGGAAAACGTTGTGGTGTAGGAAAGCTCCTCCGCCTGGCCGGGCTGGAGAGAGCGAATACCTGCCTTGTCCTTCAGTTCCCGGCCCACAAAGGTGGCGTCGGGCAGGGTAGTCCAGGGCTCGATACACACATAGTTGGTATCAAAGGGCTTTGCCTGGGTCCAGATTCCCAGATAGGGGAACTGGGCAAAGTCCACGGTGACCCGGGGACGGTCCTGGCCGTCCACCAGTACCGCCTTCGCCTGGGGCGGCTGGTCCAGAATGACGGTGTCCAGACCGTAGGTGGCGGGGGTGAGGGAGAGACGGCCGTTTTCCAGGGGGATGGTCTCACCCTTGGGGGTCACCATAGCGGCCTCGTCCATGCCATAGGGGGTGATCGCGTCCAGACCGGGCAGACGGATGGCGTACTGGGCCATGGTCTCGCCCTCCTCCAGGGGGGCGCGGAAGCCGTCGTGGACGCCCAGTTCATAGTACATCACCTGCTCGGAGCAGTTCTCCACCCGGTGGCTCTTGGTCAGACCGTTGCCCTCCAGCGTGTAGGTAACGGTGAGGGAGAAGGCGAAGGGGTAGAGCCGCCGGGTCTCGGCGTTGTCCGTGAGGCGGAAGACCGCTTTTGTATCGGTCTGCTCCACCAGTTCAAAGACACAGTCCCGGGCGAAGCCGTGCTGGCCAATTTTATGGGCCACACCGTCCAGCAGATAGGTGTTGTCCTTCAGACGGCCCAGAATAGGGAAGAGGATGGGAGCCCGCCGGGCCCAGATGTCCGCGTCCCCCTGCCACAGGTACTCGGTTCCGTGGTGGTTTCGCACCGAAGAGAGCTGAGCGCCCAGGTCTTCAATGTCCACGGTGAGAAGTTCATTTCGAATGGTGACGATCATTGACATGGTCCTCCTTTGATCATAGTTCCGTTCAGAACAGCCTGCTCCAGCAGGTCCCCCCGGTAGCAAAGCTTCAGGGAGAAGAAGGGGGTGTCCTTCCGATCAATGAGGTCCAGGAAGATGGCGTCCCCCTCCCAGTGGGGCAGCTCCAGCAGTTTTTTGCGGGGAATCCACTCCAGGACCCCCTCGTCGCACTCCTTCAAGGTGCCGGTAAAGCCGTCGGCGGTAAACAGGTGCATGTATTCGGTAGGCCAGCGGTCGGAGACAAAGGTGACCAGCCCCCGGTAGCGGTAGGAGGTGAGGGTCAGACCGGTCTCCTCCAATACCTCCCGCAGCACACAGTCCTCGGGGCTCTCCTTATCTTCAAATTTGCCTCCGATGCCGATCCACTTGTCGTGGTTGAGGTCGTTTTCCTTCTTTACCCGGTGGAGCATCAGGTAGTCCTCGCCCTGGGCGATATAGCATAAGGTGGTATTGATCATTGCACAGCCTCCGTGTATCCCAGCTTGGCGGCCACCGCATCATACCGGGGGGTGGGTACGCCGTACTGACGGCCCAGGCGGACCACCTGGAAGATCAGGCCGTCCACCTCGGAGGGCTTTCCGGCGTCCAGGTCCCGCTTGAGGGAGGTGGAGGCATCGGGGGCCAGAGCGTCCTGGATGGCCAGGTTGCGCTCTGCCAGGTCATCCCCCAGGGGGAAGCCCATAGCGGCGGACAGAGCGCCAATCTCATTGACAAAGGCGGCAAAGTCGTCCCGAATGGGGCCGGGATGCTGCATGGCCCCCACCTTCACGTCATGGAAGATGCCGCAGGCAGCCATGGAGGAGACCACCGAGAACTTCATCCAGGCGTCCCGCTGAATGTTGTCAGAGAGAATCGCCTCCACGCCGCAGTCATTCAGGTCCTGAGCCACCTGCTCCAGCTCCGGGCGGTACTCCTCAGGGGTGCGGGGACCAAAAACGACCCGGAAGATATCGCCGCTCATGTGGATCACGCCGGGGGCCTTGATCTCTGCGGCAATATACATGCAGCCGTCGGTGACCAGAGATTGGGGCAGCTTGGGCTGCATGGCCCCGCCGGTACCCACCACATTCAAAATGGGGATTACAATGGTTTCCGGGCGGCACAGCCGCTTCAGCGTGGGAAGGGTGCTCTCCAAGGAGTAGCCCTTCACGCAGACAAAGATCACGTCGGGCTGCTGGTCGTAGGTCTCCTGTTCAAATACAGGGATGGGAACGGCAAAGGTGCCGTGGCCGGTCTCCAGCACCAGACCATTTTTTTCTATGGCGTCCCGGTGGGCACCCCGGGCGATGAGGGTGACGTCCTTTTCGCCCATGGCCAAAAAGGCGGCCAGACAGCCTCCGGTGCCGCCGGCACCATATACAAGGTACTTCATAAAAGCCTCCAAGCAGCATATGATTTGTCTCAGTATACCACGGCGAAGAGGCCAGACGCAACACAGCCCATCCGGGAAAAAAAGAATTGACAAACGAGGGGAATGGAGTTAAGATGAAAATCACTTACACAAATTAAAGTGATGAAGAGACGAAAACGGCAATGACCGGGTAGTAGGCGAGTCCAAAACGCGCAGAGAGGGAGCGGTTGGTGTAAGCTCTCGGGGAGGACTCAAAGCTGAAACTCGCCCGCGAGCCATTCCGCTGAACGGCAGCTTTGCCTACTAGGCGGGGTCGGATGCCCACCGTTATCGGGGCTTAGAGTGCGCGCCAGACGCGGAAACGGCGCGAAGTTAGGTGGTACCACGGAGTTTAGCGGCTTCGTCCTATCGTTTGATAGGATGTGGCCGCTTTTGCTTTTTGGAAAGGAATGCGGAGGTGACGGTGAAATGAATGGAGCGCAGGCACTGATTGAAAGTTTGCTGCGGGAGGGCGTGACCCATATGTTTGGTTACGCCGGAGCGACCATCTGCCCGGCGGTAGATGCCCTGAAGGAACACCCGGAGATTGCATATACTCTGGTACGGACCGAGCAGAATGCGGGTCATATGGCTTCCGGCTATGCCCGTATCAGCGGCAAGGTGGGCGTGTGCATGGTGACCAGCGGCCCGGGTGCCACCAATCTGATTACCGGCATTGCCACCGCCTACATGGACTCCATCCCCATGGTGGCCATCACCGGCCAGGTGCCCAGCCACCTGCTGGGCCGGGATATCTTCCAGGAGGTGGATATCACCGGCGCGGTGGCCCCCTTCTCCAAGCACAGCTACCTGGTCAAGGACGCCAACGACATCCCCCGGGTGGTGAAGGAGGCCTTCCACATCGCCTCCACCGGCCGGCCCGGCCCGGTTCTCATTGATATTCCCATTGACGTGCAGGAGCAGCACCTGAAGAGCTTCCACTACCCTGAGCAGGTGGACATCCGGGGCTATAAGCCCAGCGTCAAGGGCAATGACTTGCAGATCAAGCGAGTGGTGGAGGCCATTGCCCGCTCCCGCCAGCCCCTCATCTGTGCCGGCGGCGGCGTATGGCTGGCCGATGCCCGCGCCGAGCTGCTGGAGCTGGCTGAGAGCTGTGCCATCCCCGTGGTCAAGACCATGATGGGCATTGGCCTGATGCCCACCGACCATCCTTTGAATATGGGCATGATCGGCGCCCACGGCAATCACTGTGCCAACCAGGCCCTGGCCCGGGCGGACCTGCTCATTATGGTGGGCACCCGCGCCGCCGACCGGGCAGTGGTAGATCCCCGGGAGATCCAGCGGCGCATGGCCACCATCCACATCGACGTGGACCCGGCGGAGATCGGCAAAAACATGCAGGCCGCCGTCCCCCTGGTGGGCGACGTGAAGGTGATTTTGAAGCAGATCCTGGAGCGGGGCGCTCCGGTGACCGATTCGGCTGCCTGGCTGGAGGAGCTGAAGGACTATCGCAAGGCAGAGCTGAGCCGGGTATTTCCTCAGCGGGAGGGCTATGTGTTCCCCGGCACGGTGATGCGCAAGCTGGGCCGAAAGCTGGACGAGGACGCCATTGTCAGTGTGGACGTGGGCCAGAACCAGCTCTTTGCCTGTAAGTACCTGCCCCAGAAGAAAGGCCGTCTGCTCACCAGCGGCGGCCTGGGCACCATGGGCTACGCCCTGCCCGCCGGCATCGGCGCCAAGGTGGCAGACCCGGAGAAGCAGAATATCGTGATTTGCGGCGACGGCTCCTTCCAGATGGCTATGAATGAACTCTCCGCCATCCGCTGCGGCGACATGGACGTGAAGATCGTCCTCTTCCGCAACCATATGCTGGGCCTGGTCCATCAGATCCAGTGCAGTGCCCCCTACCACGGCCCCTTCGGCGTGGCCCTGGACGGCTCTCCGGACTTTGAAACCATTGCTTCCGCCTACGGCATTCCCAGCCTGGTGGCCAACGACGAGGAAAAGCTGGACGAGGTGGTGGATCAGTTCCTGAACACGAAAGGATGCTGCCTGCTGATCTGTGAGGTCCACCCCGACGTGGGCACCAACGACTGAGAAAGGGGGAGAGGATATGAAACAGACCATTTCCGTTCTGGTAGAAAACCGGGCAGGCGTGCTGAACCGAATTACCGGACTGTTCTCCCGCCGGGCGTTTAATATCGACTCCCTGGCCGTGGGTGTCACCGACGACCCCACCGTTTCCCGCATTACCATCATCGTGGACAGCGGAAACAACGTGGTAGAGCAGGTGGAGAAGCAGCTCAACAAGCTGATCGAGGTCATCAAGGTCCGGACCCTGGAGGAGAACAACCTCATTGGCCGGGAACTGATGATTTTAAAGGTAAACGCCAACAACAAAACCCGCCAGGACATCATGACCATCTGTGAGATCATGGGGGCCAAGGTGGCGGATATCTCCCCCACCTCCCTAACCATGGAGCTGTCCGACACCCCCGACCGCTTGGACACCTTCCAGTCCATGATGCGTCCCTTCTCCATCCTGGAGGTAGCCCGTACCGGTGTGATCGCGGTGCAAAAAGGCGGGGGGAAGATTTAAGTTCCTTTTCTCGAGAGAAAAGGAACCAAAAGAGCTTTGTGCAAAACTTCGTTTTGCCTGTGCGGTTTTAAGCGAGAAAAACAAGTTCCTGTGTAGGAGTTGAATCTATGAAAATCAGAGCCACCCAGGCCATCATGGAGTGCCTGCTGGAGCAGGAGGTGGACACCGTTTTCGGCTATCCCGGCGGAACCATCCTGAATCTCTATGATGAGCTGTATAATTATCAAGATAAAATACGCCATGTATTGACTGCGCACGAGCAGGGAGCCTCCCACGCCGCCGACGGCTACGCCCGCTCCACCGGCAAGGTGGGGGTGTGCTTTGCCACCAGCGGCCCCGGAGCCACCAACCTGACCACCGGCATCGCCACTGCCTACATGGACTCCTCCCCGGTCGTGTTCATCACCTGCAACGTCAGTGAAAACCTGCTGGGCAAGGACTCCTTCCAGGAGGTAGACATCACCGGCATTGCCATGCCCATCACCAAGGCCACCTATCTGGTCCGGGACCCCCAGACCATCCCCGACGTGATGCGCCAGGCATTTGCCGTGGCGGCCACCGGCCGGCCCGGCCCGGTGCTCATCGACTTTTTGAAAAATGTCACCTTCCTCAATGCGATGATCGACTATGAGTTCATTCCCTGGACTCAGAACCGCTCCACCGACAGCATCCGGGAGCTGGCCGTCAGCCACGGCCTGAAGGCCCCGGAGCCCGACCTGGGAGACATTGACAAGCTGGTGGAGATGATCGCCCAGGCCCAGCGGCCGCTCATCATCTGCGGCGGCGGCGTGGTGCGTGGCCGTGCGGACAAACAGTTCCGGGAATTTGCCGAGAAGCTGGACGCGCCGGTGGCCATCACCGTGATGGGCGGCGGCGGTTTCCCCGGAGCCCATCCCCTTACCACGGGCATGATCGGCATGCATGGTTCCCAGGCCAGCAACGTGGCCTGTAACGAGTGCGACCTGCTTATCGCCGTAGGCTGCCGGTTCTCTGACCGGGTGGCCCTCCAGCCGGAGAGCTTTGCCAGCCAGGCGAAGATCGTACATATCGACATCGACCGTTCCGAGATCGATAAAAACGTGCTCACGGACCACCACATCATAGGTTCGGCCAAGCGGGTGCTGGAGCTCTTAAACCAGCGTTTGCCCCAGTACAGCCATCCGGAGTGGAAAGCGCACATTCTGCCCCTGCGGGAAAAGCAGCCCGTGGAGGAGGGAGAGAAGCTCACCCCCGGCCAGATCCTGGATTGTATCCAGAAGGCGGTGCCCCACGATACCATCGTGGCTACCGACGTAGGCCAGCACCAGATGTGGTCCATCCAGCACTTCCACTTTGAGTATCCCGGCCAGCTGCTCACCAGCGGCGGCTTCGGCACCATGGGCTTTGGCCTGGGGGCCGCCATCGGCGCCAAGATGGGCAACCCGGACAAGGTGGTGGTCCACACCACCGGGGACGGCTGCTTCCGCATGAACTGCCACGAGCTGGCCACTGTGCAGTACTATAACCTGCCGATTATCACGGTGGTGTTCAACAACGGTACCTTGGGTATGGTTCGTCAGTGGCAGCACCTCATTTATAACGAGCACTACTCCCAGACCACCCTGGACCGGGGCCCCGACTTCATCAAGCTGGCAGAGGCTTACGGCCTGAAGGGCAAGCGGGTCACAAACCGTGCTGAAATGGAGGCCGCCCTTCAGGAGGCTCTCTCCTGCGGCTGCGGCTATGTGATCGATTGCCAGATCGATATGGACGAGATGGTCCGGCCCATGGTGGCCGGCGGTGCCCACATCACCGACTTTTTGCTGAAGTAAGGAGGCGGGGACATGAAAAAGACCTTTGATACGGAAAAGAAGCTCTATACCCTGTCCCTGCTGGTCCAGGATATCCCCGGTGTGCTCAGCCAAGTGGCCCGGCTGTTCTCCCGTAAGGGCTACAACATCGAGTCCATCGTCTCCGGCGAGACCAGTCAGCCTGGGGTGACCCGCATCACCATCGTCATCCTGGGGGACGAGCTGATGGTCAATCAGATCGCCGCCCAGTGCCGCAAGCTGATCCCCGTCATGGTGGTGAAGATCCTGGACGAGGAAACCTCTATCCAGCGGGAGTTCGCCATGATTAAGGTCAAGGCGGTGGACCGCAATGCCCGGGACGAGGTGATCCAGATGGCCAACATTTTCCGGGCCAACATCATCGACGTGAGCCGGGAGACCCTCACGGTGGCCATCTTTGGCGACAAGAGCAAGACCAGCGCCCTCATCGATCTGCTGGACGACTTCGGCATCCTGGAGATGGCGAAAACCGGAACCCTTGCCATTGAGCGGGGCCGCAGCTCCATCTATGACGACAACAAGCTGCGGGAAGAGTACAACTACGGAAAAAATATCCTCTAACGTCAATTTTGCGGGCAAATCAGCCTGTTTGAAATTGGAATATTATTTTATTTGATAACAAGGAGTGTACGATCATGGCTAAGATGTATTACGCCAAGGACTGTGACATCAACTATCTCAACGGGAAGAAGATCGCCATTATCGGCTACGGTTCCCAGGGCCACGCCCACGCGATGAACCTGAAGGATTCCGGCTGCGATGTGTGCGTGGGTCTGCGCGCCGGCTCCAAGAACTGGGCCAACGCGGAGAACGCCGGTCTGAAGGTAATGACCGTGCCCGAGGCCGCCAAGTGGGGCGACATCGTGATGATCCTCATCAACGACGAGGTCCAGGCCGAGGTGTATAAGAAGGACATCGCTCCCAACCTGGAGGAGGGCAACCTGCTGATGTTTGCCCACGGCTTCAACATCCACTTCAAGCAGATCGTGCCTCCCGCCAACGTGGACGTGGCTATGATCGCCCCCAAGGGCCCCGGCCACACCGTGCGCAGCCAGTATGTGGCTGGCAAGGGCGTGCCCTGCCTGATCGCTGTGGAGCAGAACCCCACCGGCGACGCCTATAAGCTGGCTCTGGCCTATGCTGCTGGTATCGGCGGCGCCCGCGGCGGCGTGATGGAGACCACCTTCCAGGACGAGACCGAGACCGACCTGTTCGGCGAGCAGGCTGTCCTGTGCGGCGGCGTGGTGGAGCTGATGAAGCTGGGCTTCGAGACCCTGGTCGAGGCCGGTTATGCTCCCGAGAATGCCTACTTCGAGTGCATCCACGAGATGAAGCTGATCATCGACCTGATCAACAAGGGCGGCGTGGCCATGATGAACTACTCCATCTCCGACACCGCCGAGTACGGCGAGTATGTCTCCGGCACCCGCATCCTGCCCTATGAAGAGACCAAGAAGAACATGAAGGCTGTCCTCACCGACATCCAGGACGGCGTGTTCGCCGGCAAGTGGATCGCCGAGAACAAGAACGGCCGCACCTTCTTCAACGCCAAGCGTGCCCAGCTGGCCAAGCACCAGATGGAGACCGTGGGCGCCGAGCTGCGTAAGAACATGCTCTGGGGCGACGACACCGATCCCGACACCGCTTCCAACTAATTTACCGCAATACTATAACAGGCCCCCGGCATGAAGCCGGGGGCCTGTTTTTATCCGTTGCTAACCGTGGGTCGATGCGATCATAGCGCCCAAGGATACGAAACAGCTGACTGCAAACCAAGCATGGACCAGCAGCATCCCGCCGGAGGAAAAGGCGGCTTTATAGTCCGCTTTTTGAGCACCCATGCGGCGCAGGACCTGTCGGACCTGGAAGGCCGGAGAAGGTCCGCCCTCCCGCCTGCGGCACAGGTACAGATACAGAAGGGGGAGAAGAAGGAGGACCAGGGAGCAAAGGAAAAATCCCTGTCCATAGGGCAGTCCGGTCCAGGCCAACAGAAGGGCATGCAGGCGCAGGGACTGCTGGAACAGAACGTTGTCCAACAGATGAACCAGGAAGGGAAGCGCGATTGTTCCGGTTTTTAGGTAGAGGTATCCGGTGAGGATGCCGAAGGGAAGGGCATAGAGCGCCTGGGCAAGGTTTCCATGAAAGAAGGCAAACAGATAGGCGGACACAAGAATGGCAAAGGTGTGGCCGTAAGGAACCAAGCAGGCACAATAGAAGCGGCGAAACATCAATTCTTCCACAAAAGCAGCGAAAACAAGCAGCCAGAGATTGGGAAGAAGATCCGGCGGAGAATCTTGTGCAAGCGTTTGGAAGGTTGGTCCGCCCAGACCAACAGACAGGACCGCTGTTGTGATCAGCAGGCAGATGCCATAGCCCAGCACGGCCCAGGCGATCCAGTACTCTGGGGCGTCGGATGGATGTGCAGGCTCCGGTTTCTGTGGAAGAGGGCCCAGCAGAAGTCGTGCCGGCAGAAGAAACGCCAGCAGCCGCAGGGCGTAGATTAGGGGAGTGGAGAGGATATAGGACATATTTTGTTCTAACCAATTGGATATGGGTAAACATACGGCCATCAGGAGCATGTAGAGGAGCAGAACGGCTCCCATGCGGCTGGTCACTTGGAAAATGGGACGCGGCTTCATGGAACATACCTCCTGGTTTATAATAATAAACTTCTGCCATGGCTGAAGTTTATCACAATAAACCTTCTACGTCAAACAAAACGGGAGCCAAAGAACAATTTCTTTGACTCCCGTTTTATTTATTTTCCTTGTGGAGAATTACTCATACAACTCCATCTCATCCATCGCGTGGCGCATGTGGATAGCCATGGCGTACTCCGCTCCCCGGGCGTCCCCTTTGCGGATAAAATCCATGAGCAGGGCGTGGTCCTGCAAGGTGACTTGGGCCAGCTCCTCGGCGTGCTCCCCTGCCGAGATGGCCTCCTCTACCGCCTGGTTGATGATGGGCAGCAGCCGTACCATGAACTCGTTGTGGGTGGAGCGGACAATGGCAGTGTGAAAGGCCCGGTCGGCCTGAGTGCGGTCCTCATCGGAACGGATGCAGGCGGCTACCATCTCCCCCTTGGCCAGGATGTCAGCGCGCTCTTCGTCGGTGGCACGTTTGCAGGCCAGGGCGGCGGCCTGGGGCTCAAAGATAGCCCGCAGCTCAAACAGATCCCGCAGGCGGCCCTTCACGCCGTGCAAACGGTCAAAGCCAAAGTCTTCAATTTCCTCTACCTGGGAGGAGACATAGGTGCCCTTGCCCCGGCGCACCTCCAGCACCCCCTGGGCGCACAGGGAGCGGATGGCCTCCCGCAGGGTGGCCCGGCTCACCCCCAACTCCTGGGATAGCTCCACCTCGTTGGGCAACTTGTCCCCGGGCTGGAGGCGCTTCTCCGCCACGATCTGGTCATAGAGTGCGGCAGCAGCTTGCTGCCAGCGGTTTTTTCGTTCCATAGGGTCCTCCTGGATGTAAAATGGTCCTTGACATTCTTATCCCTATCTTATACTATATAGTCAGACAATGCAATAGAAATCAGACAACTGATTTCTCTTTTGAGGAGGTACTTCACCATGCGCTCTGACGTCATCAAGAAAGGGGCACCCGCCGCCCCCAACCGTTCCCTGCTCTACGCTCTGGGCTACACCAAGGAGGAGCTGGAGCGGCCCATCATCGGCGTGGTCTGTTCCTATAACGAGATCGTCCCCGGCCACATGAACCTGGACAAGATTGCCGAGGCCGTGAAGGCCGGTATTCGGGCTGCCGGCGGCACCCCCGTGGAGTTCCCTGCCATCGCCGTGTGCGACGGCATCGCCATGGGCCACGTGGGCATGAAGTACTCCCTGGTTACCCGGGATCTGATCGCCGACTCCACCGAGGCCATGGCTATGGCCCACCAGTTTGACGGCCTGGTGATGATCCCTAACTGCGACAAGAACGTCCCCGGCCTGCTGATGGCTGCCGCCCGGGTAAACATCCCCACCATCTTCGTCTCCGGAGGCCCCATGATGGCCGGTACCATGAACGATGGCCGCCGTACCTGCCTGAGCCACATGTTTGAGGCGGTAGGCTCCTACTACGCCGGCAAGCTGGACGAGGCGGGTCTGGAGGAGTACGAGAACAACGCCTGCCCCACCTGCGGCTCCTGCTCCGGCATGTACACCGCCAACTCCATGAACTGCCTCACCGAGGCCATTGGCATGGGTCTGCGGGGCAACGGCACCATCCCCGCGGTGTGGTCCGCCCGGCTGCGCCTGGCCAAGCACGCCGGCATGCAGATTATGGAGCTGGTGGAAAAGGATATCCGCCCCCGTGACATCATGACCGAGGCCGCTTTCCACAACGCCGAGACCATCGACATGGCCCTGGGCTGCTCCACCAACACCATGCTCCACCTGCCCGCCATCGCCCATGAGTGCGGCATCGAGCTCTCCTTCGACATGGCCAATGAGATCTCTCAGAGGACCCCCAACCTGTGCCACCTGGCCCCGGCGGGCAACACCTATATGGAGGACCTGGAGCGGGCCGGCGGCGTCTACGCCGTCATGGCCGAGCTGTCCAAGGCGGGCCTGCTGGACACCGGCCTGATGACCTGCACCGGCAAGACGGTGGCAGAGAACCTGGCGGGCGTGGTCAACCGGGACCCGGAGATCATCCGCCCCATCGAGGCTCCCTATTCCAAGACCGGCGGCATCGCCGTGCTGAAGGGCAACCTGGCACCGGATACCGGCGTTGTAAAGCGCTCCGCAGTGGTACCGGAAATGATGGTTCATGAAGGACCGGCCCGGGTATTTGACTGTGAAGAGGACGCCATCGCAGCCATTAAGGGCGGTAAGATTGTGGCAGGCGATGTGGTCGTTATCCGCTACGAAGGCCCCAAGGGCGGTCCGGGTATGCGGGAGATGCTGAACCCGACCTCTGCCATCGCGGGCATGGGGCTTGGCTCCACCGTAGCTCTGATTACCGACGGCCGTTTCAGCGGCGCGTCCAGAGGCGCGTCCATCGGACACGTATCCCCGGAGGCAGCCGTAGGCGGACCCATTGCACTGGTAGAAGAGGGCGACCGCATCCTCATCGACATCCCGAACAACAAGCTGGAGGTTTTGGTATCCGACGAGGAGCTGGCAGCCAGAAAGGCAAAATGGCAGCCGCGTGAGCCGAAGGTCACCACAGGATATCTGGCGCGCTACGCAAAAATGGTAACTTCTGGAAACAGAGGAGCTATCCTGGAGAAATAGTTTAGCCATACAAACGTACGAATTAATATGAATAAAGGGGAGAGCAAATATGGAACTGA
>ENA-UPXC01001320-UPXC01001320.1-human-gut-metagenome-genome-assembly--contig:-NODE-1320-length-36717-cov-10.623799_pt1 | contig 36717 bp, 37 predicted proteins | sample MGYA00250047_ERZ773371 | MGnify/ENA primary metagenome ERZ773371 (study PRJEB29103, sample SAMN06111975) | human gut metagenome | biome: human gut; feature: ankylosing spondylitis patient; material... | reverse complement strand
TTTTTAGATTTCCATGTTCCCATGCCATGAGTATACAATAATTTCTGATTTTTGGCTACCTTAACCCACCGTCTAAAGCCAGTGGGATTGCGGTAGCCTTATTTCAAAGTTATCCATCAGTGACCACTGGAAGTACAATCGCTGTTTTTGGAAATCCTACATAGCGGCTTACTGTTTCCGACCTTCCGTCTTCTCCCATCCGCACACAATATCCATTATATATATTCTGTCCATATACATCGATCGGTTTTCCGTCTTCTTTCACGGCACCTTCTATCTGATATGCACTTGTTGCTGCTCCCCATACAAAATCTTTTCTAAAACCCATGCTTATTCTCCCTGTTTTCATTACACTGTAATTGTATTATACCGCAAAAATTCATACTGTGCATTATAAGTGAGGCCGGAGATTTCAAAAACCTCCGGCCTCACTTATGTTACATTGATATATTAACTTTCAAACTGGCTGTGATACAGTTTATGGTAAAATCCACCTTTTTTCAGCAGTTCTTCATGATTGCCCTGCTCGATGATCTTACCGTCTTTCATAACTAAGATTAACGAAGCATTCCGTATCGTGGAAAGTCTGTGTGCTACGATAAAGCTTGTTCTGCCCTTCATCAGTTTATCGAATGCTTCCTGTACCTGCAGTTCAGTACGGGTATCAATACTTGATGTCGCCTCGTCTAAGATCAGCATCGGCGGCAGACAAAGCATGACTCTTGTGATACACAGAAGCTGTTTCTGTCCCTGGCTGATGCTGTCTTCATGGAGCACCGTGTCCAGCCCTTTCGGAAGTCTGCGGATGAATTCCCAGCTTCTTGCTTCTTTCGCCGCACAGATGATCTCTTCATCAGTTGCATCCGGCTTTCCAAAACAGATGTTGTCTCTCACGGTTCCGCTCTTGATCCAGGTATCCTGCAGTACCATGCCAAAGCTGCTTCTGAGCGCATGTCTGGATACTTCCCGGATGTCTTTTCCATCCACCAGGATTTTTCCTTCATCTACGTCATAGAAACGCATCAGCAGATTAATAAATGTCGTCTTACCGCATCCGGTCGGACCAACGATTGCGATACGCATACCTGGTTTTACATCCAGATTGAAATTCTTAATCAGTTCTTTTTCTTTATCATAACTGAATGCCACATCATCAATTGTAACATTGCCATCGACTGTAGCAAATACTCCTTCTGCATCCGGTGTCTCTTCTTTCTGCTCCAACAGGTCAAAGATACGGTCCGCACATGCCAGCGCATTCTGCATCTCTGTAATTACCGAACTGATATCATTAAACGGCTTCATATACTGGTTCGCATAGGATAACAGTACAGAAAGTCCTCCAACCGTCAGCGTTCCGCCCGGTATCAGAAAAGCTCCGAGTAGTGCTACTCCGGCGTAAATGATATTGTTGACAAATCGTGTAGATGGATTCGTTAAACTGCTGTAAAATACCGCTTTCTGGCTGTATGTCTGCAGTTCTTTATTGATCTCATCAAATCTTCTGGATGATTCTTTCTCGTAACCGAATGCTTTGACTACCTTCTGTCCGCCGATCATTTCTTCGATCAGTGCAGTCTGGCGTCCTCGGGTCTCGCTCTGCTTCCGGAACATCGTATAAGATCTGGAAGAAATGAATTTCGCTACTACGAAACTAAATGGTGTCAGAACGATCACTAAAAGCGTTACCCACACATTCTTGGAGAACATGAAGATCAGCGTCACAACGATCGTCACAATTCCGGAAAACAGCTGTGTAAATCCAAGCAGCAAACCATCGGATAAGATATCTGTATCTGCAATGACACGGCTTACGATATCTCCGGTACTATGCTGATCCAGATAAGATAACGGCAATACCTGGATGTGGCGGATCGCCTGTGAACGGATATCCTGTACGATCCGGTAAGTCATACGGTTGTTCAACAGATTCATGAACCAGGTAGCAAGTGCCGATATCACGATGAATACCAGAATCTGTCTCAGATAATACCACATCATATCAAAGTTCACCTGATGTGCTGCTACCACTTCATCGATCGCATCTCCGAATAAGACCGGCACATACAACTGCAATACTACAGAGATCGCAGCAAAGATGACACTGAATCCAAGGAAAATCTTATATTTCCCTATGAGCTTTAATAATTTCTTCATTACTCTGCCGCTCCTTTCTCTGTCTTCTCAGAAGTCTTCATTACAACCGGACGTTCTTCCGGGAACTGTGAATAATAGATTTCCTGATAGGTCTCACAAGTTTCCATCAGTTCTTTGTGTGTTCCCTGTCCTGCCAGTTCACCGTCGTCCATAACCAGGATCTTGTCCGCCTGCCGGATGCCGGAAATTCTCTGGGATACCAGGAATGTTGTCACATTGCCTTCCAGTTCACCGATTGCTTTACGAAGCGCTGCGTCTGTCGCAAAATCCAGTGCACTTAAACTGTCATCCAGTATCAGGATATCCGGCTTGCTGACCAGTGCACGCGCGATCGTAAGACGCTGTTTCTGTCCTCCGGACAGGTTGCGTCCGTTCTGTTCCACTTCAAAATCAAGCTTTCCAGGCTTAGCTTCTACAACATCTTTTGCCTGAGCGATTGTGATCGCTTTCCACAGATCTTCATCTGAAGCCTGATCATTGCCCCACTTTAGATTATCACGGATACTTCCTTTGAACAGGATGGAACGCTGCTGAACCACGCCTATCTCACTGCAAAGTTCTCCCTGCGGATAATCCTTTGCATTGACGCCATTTACCTTTACTATACCTTCCTGTGGATCATAGAATCTCGGAATCAGGCTGACCAGTGTACTCTTACCACTTCCGGTTCCGCCGATGATTCCAATCGTCTGTCCTTTCTTCGCCCGGAAGGTGATGTCTGATAAGCTGGATGCTCCGGCACCTTCGTATGTGAAGGTGACGTGGTTGAACTCAACTGCCATATTATCATCAACTTTATCATTTCCAGCCACTGCTTTGTATTCCATACTGGACTTCACATCCAGGATACCAGCCACACGGTCTGCACACGCCATTGATTTATTCAACGTAATGATCAGAGAGGCTAATTTGATCAGCTCTACAATAATCTGTGCCATATAGTTATACAGTGCTACCACCTGCCCCTGTTGCAGATTCCCGATATTCACCTGCACTCCGGCACGTGCGATCAGTAACACAGTTGCCACGTTGATCAGTACATACGTAAGTGGATTCAGAAGAGCGGAAATTCTTCCTACGAATTCATTCAGTCTCGTAAGCTCACGGTTTCCTTCTTCGAATTCCTCCACCGACTGTTCTTCCCTGCAGAACGCACGGATGACACGGACACCTGTCAGATTCTCTCTTGTAAGTCCTGTCACACGGTCCAGTCCTGCCTGTACTTTCTTGAACAGCGGAATACTGATCAGCATAATGGAAAATACAACTACAAACAGGATCGGCACTGTTACGACAAAGATCAGTGCACAACGCACATTGATGGTAAATGCCATCACCATCGCACCGATCACGACAAACGGGCTTCTCAGCAACAGACGCAGTCCCATATTAATTCCATTCTGCACCTGGTTCACATCGTCTGTCAGTCTTGTGATCAGCGTATCCGTTCCGAGCGTATCCAGTTCCGTAAATGACAGTCCCTGGATATGATCGAACATCGCCTGTCTTACACTGGTCGCAAATCCAACACTCGCTTTTGCGGCAAAAAACTGTGCGGTAAAGCTGCACAACAGTCCGACTGCTGCCATAAGCAGTAATACGAAGAACATTTCCACAATATATCCACGGTCATTCTTCGCAACGCCCACATCAATGATCTGAGCTACCACAACCGGAACCATAAGATCGAATACCACTTCTAATAATTTAAAAAGCGGTGCCAGAATGCTTTCCCTGCGGTATGGCCTCAGAAATTTCTCAAGACGCTTCATTTCTTTCACTCCATTCCTTTTTTCTATCCGATAACTAATAAATCATCTGTTATCTACTTATCATAATGTCCCTTGACTGTTTTATTATAGTCCGTTATCATTGATATGAATAATATTGTTTTTATAGCTTTGCAATACAAAAAATATATAAGGAAGGTAATCCAACATGGAACTCAGACAGTTAGAATATTTCCGCGAGATTGCATCCACCGGCAGCATCAACGAAGCTGCAAGACACTTAAATATGTCCCAGCCGCCGCTCAGCTATCAGATCCGCCAGCTGGAAAATGAATTAAATGTAAAACTTTTCGACCGCACCAGCAAGGGTGTTACCCTGACTGAAGCCGGCAAGCTTCTCTACGACCGCTCCGGTAACCTGCTGGAATACGCCCGATCTACCGAACTGGAAGTCTCAAAAACCGGTAAAAAACGTATCTTACGTATCGGCCTGACTCCGACAACGGTAGATACCATCATGCCTTATATTTCCCAGTTTTCGAAAAAAAATCCCGACGTGAACTTTGAAGTCCACGACGGGATCACTTATTCGCTTTATCAGTATCTTCTGGACGGGATCATCGATATCTCCGTTGCCAGAACACCACTGCGTCTTGACGAGGTGTCTTATATGGAATTGTGTTCTGAGCCGATGATCGCGGTATCTGCGCCAGAAAATACTGCCTCTTCCTTAAAACTCGCTGATCTTCTACACAGACCATTAATCTTATACCGAAGATACGAAGAACTCATCATGAATACCTTTCATGCCCAGAATATGAATCCGGACATCTTCTGTGTCTGCGACGATCCGAGAGGTGCAATGCTCTGGGCAAAGGAAAATCTTGCGACTGCCATCTTTCCACAGTCCATGGCAAGCTTGTGTGATGGCCTTTGTATACAAGAATTGGATGAGCCGGATCTTGTAACTAAGATACTTCTGATCTGGGCAAAGGGTAAGAAGCCGGTGCCGCTTGTACAGGAGTTTCTGAATGTGTGTGGAGAGCGTTAACGCATTAGAGCTTACGGCTCACCCACCATATACCAATTATAAGATATACCGCCATCATTCCCAATATGGCAGATGTTGCAACCAGTTGATTCATATTTTCCAAAGCAACTACTAACAACAGAAGTACAATTTCGCCACACCAATAGGACCAGATACATTTCCTTTTTCCGTAATCAGTAATCCAAGTTTTGGAATCCACGATCCAGAGTAAATTGATGAATATTCCAAAACCAATAGATACAATTAGTGACGTAACCGCTTCTGCTGACATATTTGTCATTCCATTTTTTACAAACGCAATACATAACACCAGCAAATCATATAGTAATAGCAATATAGCATTTCTTTTTAACGCTTTCATTTTTTTATGAATGTTCACTTTTTCTCCTCCTCGTTATCCTAAAAATAATCCTGGATATTACAAAGACTGTCACTAGGCCTATATACACTCTAACTATCAGGAGTAAATCCTGTTGTATCTCAGGATACTTATTTCCTAACCACATTACAATGAAAAGCAACATCATTCCCCAAGAAACTAATGCGATTCCTACTATATTATCTAATTTTTTCATACGTTCACCTGTTTACTATATTGCCTTAACGCTTCTGTTGCTTTTTGGTAATCCTTATTTCCCACAAAAATATAATACTTTTTTCCTTCATTTTCTCTAAATCCAAAATCTCCTGATCCTGTTATAAATAGCAATGTTACAAATTTAAACATATTATTTTTGTTTCTAACATCTATCCGATATGTTATTTTTTGTGATGATAAAATTGTTTTTATGTTTTCGCATTCCACAGGATTGCTCGTTTTTGCCAGTAATTTCATTTTGTCATCATTCCCTTTCTTTACTATTCATGCTCTTCTATTTTCCCATCCTTAATATAAATGATTCTTGTCCCATATTTCGCCAGTGACAAATCATGCGTCACCATTATAATTGTCATTCCTTCCTTATTCAGACGAGATAAAATCTCCATAACCATTCTAGAATTGTCACTATCCAGATTTCCAGTCGGTTCATCCGCCAAGAGAATCTGCGGTCTATTGGAAATTGCACGCATAATAGAAACTCTCTGTTGTTCTCCACCAGACAACTGCGCCGGATACTTTTTTTCTAAACCTTTCATATGGAATTCATCCAATAATTCCTGTGCTCTTGCAGTTCTATTCTTTTTAGACATTCCTGCATATCCAAGTGGGACAGCAATATTTTCCAAAACATTCATTTCCTGAACTAAATGATACGCCTGAAAAACAAATCCAATTTTCCGGTTTCTGATTTCTGCCATTTTTTTATCATTCAAATTTTTAATAGATATCCCATCCAATGTGTATTCCCCTTCGGTTGCATAATCTAATACCCCCACAATATTTAACAATGTTGATTTTCCACTTCCTGAGCTCCCATAAATACAAACAAATTCTCCCGGATGAATCATCAAATCTACACCTTTCAACACATTGGTTTCTATATTTTTTCCATAATATGTTTTTTTTATATCTTTTAGTACAATCATTTTCTTTTTCTAATCCCCATTTAAAAGCTCAATCACTTTTCTTTGTTTTATTTTTATATAACTCTTTCCAGACACAATAATAGTTATTAACAAATAAACACTTATACTTGCAATGAATGACACGATACTCCCTTCTACTTTTATATAACCGATCATAATTCCCATATCAACAAAGTATGTAACTATGTAGCCAATACCTATTCCTATGAACATTCCTATCCCATTCAATAAAGCAACCTCTGCAAACATTTCATAAAATACCGTCCTATAATCCGCTCCACACACAAGACTAATCCCGTATGCTTTTTTTCTATGGTTAAATAATAATTCGAAAATTGATATCATCCCTCCCAAAAAAGCTATTAAAAATAAAATACCAGCCTGCATGATTACCCGTATCGATTGCTTCACTTTATATCCATTATTCTTTAAGTCTATTTCCGGAGAATAGATACGGTAAGAATATACTTCTCCATGCATTTTATTTAAATACTCTTCTATATTCTTTAACATCTGATCTTTATTTTCTAATTCCTTAGAATTCCATTCCATATGAATGTATGCCGGTTCTATTTTTTGTTCTATCTGTTCCATATATTCAACAGGAACAATTACACAATTCTTCAGTTCTATATTCTCCACTTCTGTCTTCCATGATTGCTCATTTATCCGTGTCGGCATTTTCCTTGGAACCATTTCAGAAATCGTAAATATATCTTCGATACTTTCTTTATTGCTTCCCCAATAGCAATAGCCTTTCTTTAATCCTAATTTATCATAATCCGCTAAAATCATTGTAAACTCATAATTTTTATCATTTGCTACGTAAAATTCTGGTAAGGCAATATAGAAAAAGGTTTTCCCACTCGATATTTTCTGTATCTTTTCATAATCTTGAATCGTCAACGCTACTGTCTCTGATAACATTTTTTCATTAAATCCAGATATCTCAAGACATAAATCTCGACTTTGGTTTGCTCTTCTTCTTTCTTCCTTTACTAGTGAAGAATACATATTCATTGCATATACCAACACACTCATTCCTAATATCATCTCAATAATCATCAATATTGAGATCCATTTATTCCATTTTAACCGTTGCCATGCTCTTCTTATAATATAGCTCACTCTGTCTCCTTCATTTTCAACATTAATGCAATTGGATATAGCTTTATTTTCTTTATCGAACATCTTGCTAATATTCCACAGGTTAACAACGATATCGTAATCATTTCCACAATAATCACTCCATCCACCACGATAACATTATCTAATTGAAGCATTCTGGCCAGTGGATTCATCGTAACAATTACTAACAGCACTGCAATTCCTGTAATCCAAAAAGTTTCCAAAAGTGCCTCTATCCGCATCTCTTTCCTGGAAGCTCCCAGTGCCAATTTGATTCCTACCGTTCCCTGCTCTTCGTCCCTCTTTTCTATAAGTACGATAGATTCATTTAATGCAAAAAAAGTGAGTGCAACCATTGCAATAAGTCCCCGGACAATTCTCCATTGTTTTTTTGTTGTCAATGCATTTTTATATAATTCCATTCCTGTAGTTGTTGATATAAGCTCCGATTTCGGATCATTTTTTTCAATGATCTTTGTTCCCTTATCTGCAATTTTTTCTAAATTATTACTTTCTCCCCAAAAAGTTCCTGTAAATTGTATCTTTTCTTTGTTCTGATATATATCCTTCATTGTCTGATACGGGATTACAATTCCCGAATATATGCTGCTGTTCAATATACCTACAATCTTACACTTTTTATCTCGGATTAAAATACCATCTCCAACTTTATAAGAATATGTTTTAGCACATTGACCATCAACCAAGCATACTGCTGCACCAGTCTTCATTTCCCTTTTATTGAACATCCTTCCATTAATATCAGGCATTGGATAAGCATATTTTTCATCTATTCCTATTATAGAAACATATTTATCCCCCCATTGTTTAAAATTCTCTTCTTTATATGCTTTTATCGAATACTCCATTCCTTCTGGAAAAAGAATATCAAATTTTTCACTAAACCAATCAATCTGCACCGAACTATTCATTTTTTTAAATGTCGTAAAATAGAACACTCTGTCTACCGATCTTATATTAGCCAAACAGAATGCTGGAAGCAAAAGACCTACATAAAACGAAAGAATATATAAGAAGTATCTTTTCTTTTGGTATTTGATTTTTATCCAGGTTTGATACCCTATATATAAGTACCGTTTCATACATTTCCCCTTACTTTTTATAAATTCGGTATATTTTTTTTGCTTTCGGCATAACTATAAAGTACTCTCCCTGATTGTTTTCATCTATTTGCGGATTTTCTTCATTTTCCAGTCCTGAAATGATTGCAAGAGTTTCCTTATACTCCCCATTCCATCCCAATGAATATACCGATGCTCCCGATCCAGAAATACATATTATTTTCTTGTCTTCAATCAGAAAATCAGTTATCCCAAATCCATATGGTAATTCAGATACCTTTTTTAACTTGTTCCCACTAACAGACAAAAGCCACTCAGGTGCTGTGGTGACCGCTCCAAAGCTATCATTTTTCTTATCATAAAACCGTACCATGGAATTTATTCCATATATTTCTGATTGATAACTTGCAATTGATCCGATAAAATTTGCTCCTATTTCTTCTTCATCTCCATTGCTATATTTATCTATTACCGCCTCTTTTAATGACATTCCCGTAACGTATATTCCCTCTTCGTTTACTGCCATTTTTTGTGGAACATAATCTGGATCATTTATTTTTTTGTTTATCAAATCTACTTTATCTACATAATTTAACTGCTCATCAAATATCTGAACTCTATTATTTCCTTGATCAAGAACATATATTTCATGATTATATTCTTTAATTGCACCTGGAGATAAAAACTCCCCTTCTCCATTACCAGTCTTTCCAATTTTTTTAATTAGATTTCCAGAATAATCCATTTGTATAATAGCATCACTTGCTTTATCCGAAATCATTATCGAATCTTCCAGGCATATGATTCCATTTGGTTCATCCACATTTTCCAATTCTTCTACACTGTATCCCGCATCGACATCTTCAAGAGACGCTAAATCTGATGTTTTATTACTTATCTCCTTATCGTTCTCTGCATAAATAGGTAATACATCACTTTTAGAATTAAGCATAATATTATAATTTTCACTCGTTTTGTGTTGACATCCACTCAAACAGCAAAACAAACTCCCGATAATAGCGGTAATAAATATTCTCCTTTTCACAATTCCCACCTCTTCTTTGCCAAAAATAATTTCTACCATGAAACTATAATTGTCCATTTTCTCAATTCAGTAAAATTGTATGATTCCTTTTTCCAAATACACCAAAACAACTCGATTTACTTACCCTTACTATACCCAATAAATCTTATCCTGCTTCTTAACAAATCTGAATAATTCTTAATTTCTAACAGGCGGTTTTCGCAGTATCTTATTCTATATATATCGGAAAACTTAAAACAATTGCATATCTGTTTTCATTATTTATAATTTCAGATTCTCCTTTCATCTGTTCCATCATATTTTTTATATTCTGGATTCCTATTCCCGTTCCTTTTACATACTCTTTTTTAGTATTTTTTTGATTTTCAAAATCTATCTGTATCATATTTTCATTATTCTTCATCTCCAAAATAATTGGGTACTCTTTATCCGCATATTTTTTTATATTTGAAACCAGATTATCCATAATACGTCCTATATATCTATGGTAAACCTGTACTTTTGCTTCACCCCATTCCATATTTTTAACAATCACTTGATACCCTTCTGCTTCAACAAATGCGCAAAATTCTGATAGATATTCCCCCAATGCATATTCCACATTTGCCGGTGGATCTAATTCTATTTTTTCCTGCTTTTGAATCAAAAAGAAATCGAACAACTGATCTGTCAGTTCCCTGATCTGATTTGCTTTTTGATAGCTCTTTTGTATATATTCCTGATTCTCATTATTTGTTGATTTCTTTATTGCAATTTCTAAAAAAGTAATCAGACTTGTCAATGGCGTCCGAAGGTCATGCGCCATCGCAAGCACCAATTTACTTTGATACTCTTTCATCTGCTTTTCATTTTCTTCTTTTTTTATCAAAGTCTTGCGCATCTGATCCAATCCGTAGGCGAGATTTCCCAGTTCGTCTTTTCCTCTCACCTCTATATCGGCATCCCAATATCCGCCCTCTATTTGCTGGATAGATTCACTTAACTTTTGTATATATTTCACTTCTTTTCTTATTCCAAAAATAAATACAACAAAACATATTCCAAAGCTGATTGCAGTAATCGTAAATATAAAAAAGAGTTTTATCTTCACTTCATAATCCGCATAAATATATACATCCGCATCACCATCTTCGAATTTTACATTTTGCAAAAAATACCAGGTATAATTCAACATGTCATTTTCTACTGGCTTTAATAAATTGGCTTCTACATAAAAATTATCAAATAATATTTTTCTTTCTCTTGAAACTGAAAAATATGAAATCTTCTGCTTATTTGACCATTTTTTCAATTTTTCAGAGTCTGTAGCTACCACATGATTTTCAGTAACATATTTTTGCAGACGCTTCACATAAGGTGTTTCCGCCTTATATATATAATCGGATTCATAATAGTAGTTCATTAATACATGACTACCACCAAAATATAATAATATAAAAACAATACTTCCTATTAAAATTCCTTTCAAAAGTAATAGTAACATTTTAACTGTAAGATTGGCATTTTTTACTTTAACCAAATGTATACCCCTTTCCCCATACAGTTCTTATTATTTTTGGATTTTGTGGATCTTCTTCTATTTTTGACCTTAATTTTCTGATATGTACCATAATCGTATTAGCCGATGCCTTGTAAAATGGTTCCTGCCATACACTTTCATATAAATTTTGTATAGAAAATATTTTTCCTGGATATTTCATCAGCAATAATAAGATTCTATATTCTATATCTGTCAAACACAGTTCTTTTTCTCCCATATACACATCATTATACGCGCTGCTAATAACTATCCCATGCCTTTCAATCCATTCCTCTTTTTGGGAATCTCTATGAAATTCGGTATCATATACCTGATGTCTTCGTAACAACGCATGAATTCTTGCAAGTAATTCTGCCGCTGAAAATGGTTTTACCAAATAATCATCCGCTCCCGCTGTTAATCCCGTAATCTTATCTTCCTCACTTAATTTTGCTGTTAAAAAAAGAATTGGAACAACTGATCTTTTTCTTATTTCTTCACAAGTTTGAATACCTGATATTCCAGGCATCATAATGTCCAATATTACAAGGTTTATTTCTGCGGAAAATTTATTAAGTCCGTCTGAACCGTTTTTTGCTTCTGTTATCAAAAAATTTTCAGATTCCAACAATATTCTGAGACTCTCCCGGATATCCGGATCATCTTCAATAATTAAAATATGATTCATATATTCCACTCCTTCTACACATTCTACTGTTCAAATCATAACATACAAATCATAATACCCAGAAAAAATTAAGAATTTTTCAGATTTTTTAATCCCATATTTAAGAATTGATCTGTAAAGTATAAATTATCAAATACTAAGGAGGAGCGTTGTAAATGAAATTTCTTAAACAAACACTATTTTTTATTATTGCTGGAATTGCAATAAATGCGATTTTTTGTTCTACCTCTTATGCTGCTACTGCTTATTCTGGATTCTCTTTATCTCCTTCACAATCTTCTGAAGATAATTTAACCGATTCTAGTGACCGAAGTCTTCACACAACAAAATATGTCGTCACATCTGCCCAAGCTACCTTACGCACCGGACCTGGAAATAACTATTCTTCTGCTGGCACTGTCAGAAAAGGAAATCTTATCTTAGTAGTGTCAATTTCTAATAATTGGGCTAAATTCAAACTTAGGAACAATTGGGTTTACATCTCTGCTTCTTCTATAAAAAAAACTTTAATCGATATAAATCATAACTAAAAAAAGATTATCTGGATACTTACTTCCTCCAGATAATCTTTCTCTATGATTCACTATTCTATTTTATATTCTTCCTTACTCCACCTTTGCTTTCTTCGGCAAAAACAGGCTCAGAAGCAATGATACCACGAACACGCCTGTCACTGCATTTCCCTTAAACACATCTCCTACCGCACTTGGAAATGCTGCAAAGAATCATCTATATCAGTACTCACTGGAATGAATCAAACATTTGCTTTCTTTATTACATTCCACTTAAGTCCAATTTATACACCAACTTATCAATCTCTGTATTTTCAAAAAACATAATCATATAAATCGGTATATAGATTTTCTTTCCATCAACCTCAACATTTCTCTCAGACAGGATGTACGCTCTCTGGATTTCATATTCTTCATTTCCAAGTACATTATTTAATGCAGAATGTCTTTTATAATCTTTTCCCGATTTTATTTCAAGCGGTGTAACCTCTCCATTAGCAGCTTGTAAGTAATCCTACATCGGATAAAAATAATTTAAACAAATTACGGTTTTCGCTGATAACTAATGGAAGTTTCGGTTCACTGATATTATATACAGGTATTGCTACTCCTGCGTCCTTCAGCCATAAAAAATCATTTTCCATTCTATCGTAGCTCATTCCCTTTCCAATTCGGTTAAACTGAAATCTCTTATTCTTTTGTTCCAGTTGTCCCGGCATCGCATCGTAAATTTCCTGAAGTTTTAACTTGTATCTGATTTCATATTTTGAAAAATCTTTCTTGTATAATCTTATTATTTTTTCATGAATTCTGGCTACTTTTGCACGATCATTTGTCTTATTTTCTATTTTTCCAACCATTTCTTTTATAATTATGTGATTTTTCCAACCGTTTTTTGGCTTTTTTTGCGATTTTTCCACCTTTTCTTATATTTTCAACTCCGGAGAATCTTCTGCGAACATCTACTTATAAACGTGCGAACACAAAAAAAGATTATCCGGATACTTCCCTTTCTCCAGATAATCTTTCTATATAATCTCTATTCTATTTTATTTTTCTTACTCCACCTTCGCTTTCTTCGGCAAAAACAGACTCAAAAGCAGCGATACCACGAACACTCCTGCCACCGCATTTCCATTAAATACATCTCCTACCGCACTTGGAAATGCTGCAAAGAAGTTCCCGGATGTCTGTGTCAGACCAACTCCGATACTAAATGACAGTGACACGATAATCATTGTTCTGTCATCGAATTTACATTCTTTCAGCATCTTGATTCCTTCATACATGATCGATCCAAACATCATAACCGTACATCCGCCAAGCACCGCCTGTGGAAGTGAATTGAAGAATGCTCCAAGCGGCGGGAATAAAGATGCAAGTATCAGAATCAGTGCTCCCATCAGAATCGTAAAACGGTTGATCACCTGTGTCATCGTCACAAGTCCGATATTCTGACTAAATGATGTCAGCGGCAGACATCCAAAACATCCGGAGATCGCACTGGAAAATCCATCAACCGCCAGTGAACCGCGAAGTTCTTTCATCTTAAGATCACGTCCAAGTGCGCCCGTACAGACCGCCGTCGTCGCACCTGTCGTCTCGGCCGCCGATACCAGGAACACGATTGCGATTGTGAAAAATGCTCCCAGATTGAATACCGGTTTATGACTGGTCAGGAACACAAGCTTCGGGATACTGAACACACCAACTTCCTGAATTGTCTTATGAATCCCCGAAAAGTCAACCATCGGTGCGATTCCCGCTACAGTAAATATAATTGCAAGTACATAACCAAATACCAGTCCAACTAGCACATTTAAATTCTTATATACGCCTTTCAGTACTTCTCTGGATACCAGACACACGATCAATGTAAATGCTCCAACGACCAGATGATACCATGAACCGAAGTCTTTCACTCCGCTTCCACCACCCCAGGAATCCATACCTACCGGCAGAAGTGACAATCCAATCGCGATAACTACACAAGCCGATACAACCGGAGTCAGATATTTTCTCCAGTACTTGGCACTCAATCCGACAAAACCTTCAAAAATGCCACCCAGAATAACTGCACCAACCATCCCTTCATATCCCAGATCCGGATTCGTTGCAATGACCAGCAGACTTCCAAGAAACGTAAAACTGACTCCCATAATAATCGGAAGTCCAGATCCGATCACTCCTATCGGATATAACTGTAAACAGGTTCCGATTCCGGCTACAAACATCGCACACTGCAATAACTGTGTAATCTCCGCCGAACTTAAATGTGCCCCATTACTTCTAAGTACTGCCGCACTACACACGATCAGTACCGGAGCCAGATTCGATACGAACATCGCCAGTACATGCTGCAATCCAAACGGGATGGCTTTTCTAAGCGGAACCCTGCCGTTCAGCTTATAGATATTCTCTTCACTGACCGACGTTATCTTTTCTTCTTTGTTGCTTTCCATGACTTTTCCTCATTCTCTCTGTGAAATTTCTTTATTATAACTTTAACTTATATTTTATAAGAAAGCAACTCGAGAATTAATAAATGCATTTATTACTTTAATATAATCCGAAAATATTCTACTGTCGTTGAAAGAAGAAATATTCCACACACTGCCATTTGCAGATATTTTTTCTTAATTACACTTTCAATAAAATCTTTTAAAAATATAAAATCAATCACACTACCAATAAGAATGCTCCCCACATCCATGATACTGTTTATTGCTTTTATCGAAAACAACTGGAACATCCATATCAGACTGGCTGCCCCCAGACACCAGATAAGTGAAAAATAAAATTCCCTTTTTTCACAAATTTCCCAATATTGCCGTAAAAGAACCACACATGTAGTACATCCTATGATACAGCCATAAAATGCAATCGAAGAAAACACTTTTGTTGACTGTGTAACCATTACACCTAATACTGCCATTACAAAGCTAATTCCACTGATTAACCATTTCATTTTCTTTGCCGCATGATACTCCGATATCTCTGCCGTTGATTTCATAATCTCTACTACGTTCTTCCGATCTACAGCAGTTTCTCTTCTTTCTGTATTGATTTCCGATCTCATAAGCTCCACCACTTCTATCCCGAGTGCATCTGCCAATGGTTCTAACGTATTAATGTCTGGAAAACCAAGTCCTCTTTCCCATCTGCTGACTGCCTTATCCGTTACATTTATCTTTTCTGCCAGTTCCGCCTGTGTCATACCCAGCTGCTTTCTCCGTTCCATGATAAATTTTCCAAATACTTTTGCATCCATGTAATTCACTTCCTTTTTCCGTTCTTCGAAACCGAATAGACTTCTTTGTTTAATTACATCATATACATTTTTTGTTAAATACGTCAATCGACGAATCCTTTACTTTTTTAATTTTAAGGTAAAAAGCTTTGAATAGTAAAAGAAGACTCTTGCAATGCAACAGCCTTCCTAATCATATACTTATTCTTCTTTTTGTATTTCTTCTATAATTCGTTGAATTGCAGTTACCTCTTCCTCCAATTCATCCGCAATTTGTCCTATAGACTTTCTTTTTTTCAACTTCTTTTTAATCTGCTTTTTCAAAAGACTCCGTTCTCCAAGCTCAATTCCAGATTCTACTCCAGCCTCCACACCAGCTTCATACTCCGCTTTCCGTAATTTTTTCTCTTCAAATTCTTTATCATACTCATAGATGCTCACTTTGATCACCTCTGCCTTATTCTTCACCAAAAATTCTGCCAGAATTCCTTCCTTTATGCATTCATCTACCGCTCGCGTAACTGCCTCTTCCAGAGGAATATTCTGCGTCACATATTTTCTTACCCTCGCAACATATTTGGCATATTCCTTTAATGTTCTGCAGTGTTCCATCAGTTCTAGGTTATGACCATCATTTACATTCAACATAGTCACCCTTAATTCCAGATCCGGATCATCCGTCGGATTCTCATAAGCTGAAGATAATCGGAATTCATTATAATCTTCTACCTTTTTCGTTCCATTATAAAATACAATAAATCTTGGTGTCGGTATCTTTTGTATTACCGTGGAATATAAAGATTTCCGAACTACTAATCTTTGATATTCATCCGCAATATAGAATAAATTTCTAAGCGGAATATTCGAGTTATACGTCGACTGGTGCTCATACAAATATAAATTCATATCCATAATAAACGCCAGATCATTTTTCATTCCCATATAAATTGCATTTTCTAATGTAACAATCTGCAAATCTTCTACATTAGTATAATTCCGACCATTCACTGCATTATACAATAATAGCAGATTTTCTTTATCATGATACAACATTCGAAAAATCGTATCTTTGTATGGCCGTTTTGCCTTTAACTGACGGTTGCTTACCTGATACTTTTTGTTACGTCTCTTCTGACTTTTTCTTCTCGCCATATTTAATTCCTCCTATGTGCAGGAGGATATCTTACTTACACGTTCAGTCCTCTCCTGCTTTTTACAATTGATTGGTATAAAAAACATAGATTTCTGAAATGCAATTAGAATGTAGATAGTATATGATTCAATATACCTTAGATTTCTTTTGAAGTATGCTTTTATATAGATTAACATATAAATAAATATTATTCAATATATTTTCAAACAAATTTTGTTGCTGTTTATTACATGAAGCGGTCATTCCGTGGGTATCGCATGCTGTAATGATTCAACAGCGGAACCATAACTGCTGTGATACCGGAAGTGTACAAAAAAAGCCGGAAAGTCAAGGCTTCCGCCACAACTTTTCGGCCATACACAGGTTACAATTCCGCTATTGAATTCAGTATCATGGACCGGGGTAAGCCACAATACAGTATTAAACAGCAAAAAAATTCAACTTCGTCTCATCAAACGTAATCTTCTGCCCTTTCCTTCTAAAATACTCCTCCACAACCTGATACATCTCCTCATACCGTCCTTCGCATGCACAATTTCCCAACGGTTCGATCCAGCATGACTGCTTCCCACAGGCATCTCTTAAGTGGACTTTAAAATTCAGTCCTTTCTCCTCCAGCAATCCGTTCACTTCAATAATTTCATTAAATGTAATATAATTCATATCTGCTATCTCCTCCAGTTCTTTCCACTATAGTATCCGGCTGCATTGAATATCGTTGCGAATACATTGATCATCTTGTTCGACGTATACACTGCATGATACCGGTTATATTTTCCCCAGTCTGCATTCGCCAGTGTCCATGTTCCGGATACAGCAGCAAGATAAATAACAGCACACAAAAATCCCACGATAAGTTCACCGGTTGCCATCAAGTGTCCATACTTCTGATTCAGCATCTGCGCTATCACTACTGCCATGATCAGGCTGGCAAACATACTGATCCAGAGTTTGTTCAGGATATAGCGGTTCAGCTTTGAGCCCATCCACAATATAATTGCAAGAATAAATGCCCCGCCATACAGGTAGATTACATACTGCTTCAATACCGCTGTATCACGACACACAATATATCCTCTTCCCATCACTGTTCCGATTGTAAAAAGTCCGACAGGCTGTACAACTGCCCCCAGAAGCAGCAATGTCAGATGCACTTTCATATTCGCCGAACATGTTCCTATGATCAGCAGACCTACCACAGCTGCAAGTGAAATCAGCCCGACATAAAGATGTGTTCCGATATAATCCTTCGGAAGCAGCCATATAGATATCACACTTAAAATCGTTCCTGCAATAAAAAAGCATGCAATCTCATTGTTCATCTCATCCCTGCTTAATTTTTTCTGTACAATATCCTCTTTCAAAAGGATTGCCAGACGTACCTGCCACTCTTCTTTTTCTTCCTCAATCTCAAGCTGATCGATCGATGTAATGTCAAGCTTACTTTTCAATGCTTTCTGGCAGGTCAGTTTCGTTTCCTTTAATGTACGTTCTTCTTTTTCGATCTCGTCCAGTCTGCGGGATAAAGCTTCCTGCAAGGTCAGTCTGTCTTCATAGATTTCTTTGATCTCCTGTACCGGAATACCGATCAGACGCAACTTTTTGATTTCCTGAAGTTGTTCTACATCTGCTTTTGAATACTCCCGGTAATTATTTTCCTGATTACGTGCCGGATGGATCAGTCCTTCTTCTTCATAAAATCTTATATTCGCCTTGGAAATGCCAACCTGTTTTTCTACATCTTTAATCTTCATAAAGTGACACCTTCTTTCCATTTTCCCAGTCTGCTTCTGTAATGATTTCTTTGCGGTGTTTTATCGTCTTGTACTTTACTTTTCCAAACAAACCTTTCTGCTCTTTACAATAAATGATATGAAGCGCCATATGAAATTTCTGGTTCTCATCTTCCAACTCGTGACTGTATTCCAGATGAGTCGCACTGTAACGAAGCAGAAGCACTTCACCGGCTCCCACCGGTACGTTCCCACCATCCACAGACATAACCTGAAATGTAATGGTTCCCGGTATTTCGATTTCTTTTAATTCAACCTGTTCTTTTATTACTGTCTGAAGCTCAGAAATGATTTTATTTCTTTCTTCACTTTTTTCCATACTGTCACCTTCCTTCATTCCGGATATCTACATCCTTCTCCCTCTTTGTTAAGATAATTATATTCCTTCAAGCCGCTTGAAGGTCAAGAGATTCACCATATTTTTCTTCCATTTTTTGCCTTTACTCGCATTCCCGCTCGATTTTTTTCTCTGCCAGCCGCTCTGTCTCTTCTATTGCTTCTTTATAGCCGGTCAGTGCCGCAAATGGTGCAAACTGAGCCGCCCGGTCTGCTATCGGCATCGGAGGATGCGTCTCCGATACATGATGCGGAAGGTTCAGAATATCTCCATACTTTTGCTGCACTTCGATCACCGATTTCTGTAATTTCCCCGAAACCTGTGTAACATTTTCTTTCGAAACATTTTCATTTCTCACGCTTTATGTCCTCCGATCTGCCGGTTCCGTTCCATCGCAGTTCCATCCTCCTGCAGATTCATTCCTTTTAAGATTGCATTCTTCCCATATTTTTTCTTGATATCCAGCATCGCCTTCTGCATCTTCTTTTCCCGTTCCAGCTTCTCATTCTTCTCTTCCTTTTCCTTCTTTGCAATTCCAAAATCTGTAAAAAGATTCATCTGTTCATACTGCTGTTCTTCCTGGACCTCTTTCTCACTGATCACATGATTCGCTGCCATCGTAATCCGGCGGATCAGAAGATCCGGATTCACAATTTCATGATACAGCTTTACACCTGCCTGTGTCATCAGCCTCGATGAAGAAGTATGCTGCTTCAGATTAGCGGTTCCGTGTGCATGTTTCGGCAGCTTCCTGCCGTACCAGTCTGTCGTGATCTCCCCTACATTTTTCTTCGTTCCTTGTTCCAGATTCTTGATGTCGTATCCGATCGTCAGAACGATCTGATCCGTTACGAGACGTTTATCTACCAGATCCAATGCCAGCTGGTCGATCATTTCCTTTACCACGATCTTCGTCTGCTCGAAATTATATGGACAATGCAGTACCTGTCCCGCACCCATACTGTTATTTTCGGGCTTATACGCCTTCACATCTGCGATCGTGCATGGCTCCCATCCCCATGCATGGTCAATCAGAAGTTCTGCATTCACCCCAAATAGCCGGTACAGCAAATCTTCATTATAATATTCCCCCGGCTTACCAAGAGAACATCTTGCCACATCTCCCATGGTAAATAATCCGACTTCCGCAAGCTTCTTCGCATACCCCGGGCCCACACGCCAGAAATCCGTGATCGGCTGGTGCGCCCACAAAAGCTTCCTATAAGAAATTTCTGTAAGTTCTGCGATCCTCACCCCATTCTGATCCGGCTCGATATGCTTCGCCACAATATCCATGGCAACTTTACACAGGTACAGATTCGTTCCGATTCCGGCCGTTGCCGCAATCGACGTCTCCTGCTGGATCTCCCGAATAATCTTTCCAGCCAGCTCTCTTGCCGTCATCCGGTAAGTATTCAGGTAATCGGTCACATCCATAAATACCTCGTCAATGGAATAGACATGGATATCCTCCGGTGCAACGTATTTCAGATAAATGTTGTAGATCTCCGTACTGCATTTCATATATAATGCCATTCTCGGAACCGCCGTAATATAATCCAGTTCCAATTCCGGATGTAGTTTTATTTCTTCATTATCTACGGAAGCTCCTGCAAACTTCTTTCCGGGTGCCATGCAGATCCGTCTTTTATTCACTTCTTTTACCTTCTGCACGACCTCGAAGAGTCTGGCACGGCCCGGTATCCCGTAGGATTTCAAGGAAGGAGACACTGCCAGACAGATAGTCTTTTCCGTACGGCTTTTGTCCGCTACTACCAGATTGGTTGTCATCGGATCCAGTTCTCTTTCTCTGCATTCTACCGATGCGTAAAATGATTTCAAGTCGATTGCGATATAGCTTCTCTGTCCTTTGTCTGCCATGCCTGTTCGCCCCCTTCCTTTACTCACAAATTCATTCACAACGTTTTCTTTTCTCGTTTCGAATATATGTTCTCATTATACCAACATTCTGATTTTTCCACAATACAGAAGCAGTTACAAATTATTTTTTCTAAAACTATTGACCTTCAAGTTACTTGATGGTTTATATTATAGACAACAAAAGAGAAGAAACAAAAAATTGATAAGAATGCCGGCTATTACCAAATTCTCTTAAAGAAAGGGGACATTAAAATGAAGAACGGAACAAGAAACGAAAAAGTTGTCTTTGATATTATTTTTAACTTAATATGCATGATATACATAATCTACAGTTGGATGTCAATTACAAATGTTGGAGTCGTAACTGCACTGACACATAATAATGGTGATGCTATGCTACTGATCTTCGGTGCTGCAATTGTTCTAATCGTCTTTTTTATAATCGATATCATTTCTTTAATATTAGGCAAAAAGCAAAAAGGATATTTGCTGCCGGGGTATGTCGGAGTGTCTATTGGTGTGAAATGTATCGCAATACTATTCCTGGTTTTAGCATATATATTGAAGCTTAAAATCTAAGTACCCGCCACCGGTGGCTTCTTTCAAACACATAGCGCTACAAAGAACCTCCCGCTGGTATCTTCTCTTGTATACTTTGATATGTCAAAAATACGGCCGGTAATATATTCTTACTCATAATCTCAGAATATATGCCGACCGCATTTTCTATCTGCCAAATTATTTATAATCCATCACCAGAAACATCGGTTTGATCGCTACCACTTCGTCATACTCTTCTTTCTCGACGACTACGCTGGAATTCAACGCTTTCAGATCTTTTTTCAAAACCTGCAATGCTTCCGGAATATTTCTCGCACGCCCTTCTTTCATAATTTCCTGCATTCTCTTTAGCACAATCGGATGTGCATAGTGAGCCGGTACCGGAAAATCCGGATACACTCTGATATACTCTTCCATCTGACTGATCGATTCCGTCAGCCGCTTCTCAATATAATTCTTATTATTCTTCGAAGTCGGAAGTACATTCGCTCCGGCAAATAAGAAGATTGCAGCCAGACCAAACAAAAGGAAATACATTCCAAATCCTGCATGGGTCGTCAATGCATAGATACCATAGACGAATGCCGCACCGCCCATCAGTACGATTGCAAGAGCTACCCATTTATACGCCGGGTTACTTCTGTCATAAGTACGCTTTTTCTTCGCCGACTGACTCAAGTCCATATAGATATCCGATTGCTTTTTCAGATACTGTTCTGCCTGTTCCAGCTTCGCAAGACATCTTTTTGTTTCTTCCGATACATTTCTTTCTCTTTGCTTTTCTGCCAGCCATCTTTCCTTCTCTGCCAGCTTTCTCTCAGCCTCAAGACTGTGTACCGGAATATCCGGATATTTTTCTTCTATGTATGCAACAAATCTGTCCACATCTTCTTCATGTTTGAAATTACATTGCTTTTCTTTTCCGTCCTCATATACGACCACAAGATAGGATAATGTACCGAATACTCCTTTTCCTGTAAATCCACCCTTACTCATGGCGATTCTTTTGAAGATCCTTTTTACAGAACTGATCGGTATGTAATACCTTCTGTCAATATAGAAGCTGCTAAGATACACTGCCTTTTTTCCAATGCCACAAGGTCCGATCTTCTTACATTCTTTTTTATCTTTTACCAATTCTTCATCCGGAATCGATACATTACCCAGTCTTTGTGGTTTCATCTTTTCATCATCTCATTTCCGTCAATTCATTCTGCCTTTTTATGTATTCAAATTACACTGTCTTACAACTATGCTTTCATTGGTTTCTTTGTCGCACGGATAAAGATTCCAAGGAATGCTGCTGCCAGGATAATTCCTACCGGATAAGCAACCTTCGTAGAAAGTCCCAGACACTCTTCTGCACAGAAGAAATAGGTCATGGAAACTGCACTCATGAATGTTGCCGGTACCGCTGTGATCCAGTAATTCTTCTTCTCGCGGAACAGATACATACTTGCTGTCCACAGAACAATCATTGCAAGTGTCTGGTTTGTCCAGCTGAAGTATCTCCATACGATTGCATAATCCAGATGTCCGACAAATGCTCCGACTGCCAGAAGCGGAACACATAACATCAGACGTTTCTGCATCTTATTCTGATCAACTTTGAACCAGTCTGCCAGTACCAGACGTGCACTACGGAATGCGGTATCTCCGGAAGTGATCGGGCATACGATAACTCCGATCATTGCAAGTGCAACACCGACACCGCCCATCGTCTTGATACATACATCATAGATAGCTGCTGACTGACCATTTGCAAGGATATCATTCAGACCTGTACTCAGGCCACCTGTGATTTTATAAATGGAACATCCTGCTGCTGCCCAGATCAGTGCGATCACACCTTCTGCAACCATGGCACCATAGAATACGAAATGTCCCTGTTTCTCGGATTTCATACAACGTGCCATCAGTGGTGACTGTGTAGAATGGAATCCGGAAATTGCTCCACATGCTACGGTAATGAACATAAAGCTCCAGATCGGCTTTCCTGCCGGATGCATGTTAGTGAAATGCGTCCATATCTCAGGAATCGTATAATTCGGATTCGTGAAAATACCAACGATAACACCGACTGCCATAACGATCAGGCAGATACCAAACAATGGATAGATACGTCCAATGATCTTATCGATTGAAATAAATGTTGCAACAAAGTAATATGCAAGGATGATCCAAAGCCATACTTCCGGGTTAGCCAAGGCTCCTGTCACACCTTTATTTCCCAGTAATGTAACGATCAATCCTGCCGGTCCTACTGCAAATACGGTACCAACCATGACCAAAAGCACAACGCTGAATACACGCATGACATTCTTCATCACATTTCCAAGATAGATTCCGCACACTTCAGAAATCGATGCTCCGTCATTTCTTTCAGAAAGCATACCTGAAAAATAATCATGTACTCCTCCTGCAAAGATCGTACCGAATGTAATCCATAGGAATACAACTGGTCCCCATAAAGCACCCTGCATAGCTCCGAAAATCGGTCCAAGACCTGCAATATTCAAAAGCTGTACCAGGAACAATTTCCACTGTGGCATTACCACATAATCGACACCGTCATTGATCCGAACCGCCGGTGTCTCTCTGTCATCCGGTGCAAAAGTGTTCTCAACCACTTTACCATAGACAAAATACCCTCCTATAAGTAGCGCCAAGCAAATAATAAAACTAATCATGACAACACCTCCAATGTTCTTTGTTCTTAATATTTCCTTAACCTACCTTCATTATAGGATTATAGATATTTTTTTCAAGGTTTTTTTGTAAAATTCTATATTTTTTATGCAAATTTACCAGTATTTTTTCTATGTTTTTATTTTCGACATCTTATACTCAATTTCAAAACATTTTCTGAGCATATCTCTGTACACCTTCCACAACGGATGCATTCTGCCGAATCAGGTGCCTTTACAGGATCTACATCCATTGGACAGACATGCCGACATTTACCGCAATGTATACATTTTTCTACATCTACATTCATCTGAACGATACTGACTTTATTCAGGATTCCATAAATTGCCCCAAGCGGGCACATCACTTTACAGAAGAATCTACAGATACTTAGGCATCCCACGATTGTAATTACCAGGATTAACATTTTCACAGAAAATAGTGTCCCGATCACGCGACGTAGTTCCGGATGTGTGGAAAGAAGTGGAATCCCACCTTCCAGTGTTCCAACCGGACAGATGTATTCACAGAATGCCGGCGCACCACTTCCGACAATATTCGTTCTCACCACCGGAAGAAGCAATACGAATACCGCCAGCAGCATATATTTGATCCATGTAAATCCTTTCCATAGCTTCTTTTTTGGAAAAGGAATCTTATACAACAGTTCCTGTATCAACCCAAACGGACATAAGAATCCACAAACCGCACGCCCAAGAATCACACCAAATGCCAGAATCATTCCCCATACATAGAAGCTCATCTTGAAGTCAATCGAACCATTCACTGCCTGCATTGCCCCGATCGGACATGCTGTGGTTGCCGCCGGACAGGAATAGCAGTTCATACCCGGGTTGCAGAACATTTTCCATTTTCCCTTATATAGTCTTCCATTCAGAAAATTGCCAAGATACAGATTGGAATAGCCAAATGCGGCCACCTGTATGATTTTTCGTTTTATTTCAAATGTTAGTTTTCCCATCATTAGCTGTTTATCCAAGACCGATACATTCCAGACACACATTGATTGCTTTATTCCATACGATAGATACTTCACCTCTGCTCATTCCGTATACGATCATCGTGACTGCCAGAATCAATAATATGCCCGCTATCAACCTTCTTATCCTTTTACTTATTACTTTTCTATTACTTTCCATTCAGATAATCCTCAACCGTCTGTTTATACGCATCAACATCAGCTCCGGCAAATGGCTCTCCGACGATCTTCCCTGTACTGTCTACGAAGAATGTCGTAGGTACACCAACCAGATTACTGATCATATCATCGAAACTTTCTGTTGAGATCAGATGCTGATAGTCAGCACCGGTTTGTTTTATGATCTTTTCTGCCAGTTTATACTGGTCACTGTCTTTTTTATCCACATCAACCAGAAGACCTATCAGATTCACATTATCCGGAAGTTCCTTTTTCCACGCTGCAAGTTCCGGTAATTCATCAATACATGGATTGCAGTATGTTGCCCAGAAATTCACTACCGTCAGATCATAGTCTGCAAAGATATCATTTGTAACTTCCTTTCCTTCCATATCTGTTGTTGAAAACTGTGGCATATTTATCGGAAATCCATTTTCACCAGTTTCCTGTTCTTCTGAACTGTTATCCACATTCTCATCTGCGTTATCCTCTTTTTCTGAGGGAGATGTAACTTTTGTTGTATTTGACGTTCCACTGCCTTTAGAATCATCCTCAGAGGAACTGCAAGCCCAAAGCCCAAGACAAAGCATCCCTGCCAGACAGAGTGCACTTAATTTTTTCATTCTTTTCTTCATTATCTCTTTACTTCCCTTTTTATGATATATGATCTTCTTCATTATACCCGACTTTCTTTTATCTTGCCACCGGCAGCTTCTTCCGAACGCATGGAGATGCAAAAGAGAGATGCTACAAAAGTAACACCTCTCCCTATTTATCATTCTATATTCCAGATTGCTCTGGCCTATACATAACTGATATGATTATTTTGCAATTCCATCAGCGTAAGCTGAGAATACAGCATCAAGTGTATCTGCTTTTTCGCTGTAAGCTGTGATTGGAGCTGCGATTCCGTCTTCATCAGTTGCATCCTTATTGAATGAGAATACAAATGGTGATTTGATTACTGGTACAGTCTTCTCTTCACCTGCATCGTTTTTATATGTCAGGCTTGCATCTGCTGCACCTGATTCGAACTCGTCTGTTGTCAGGTTTGTAAGAGAATTCTCGATCAGAGTTGTGTACATGAAGTTAATGCTGTCGCTCTTCATGATATCGCCTGTGTTCTTGTATCCCCAGTCATCCTCGCTGATTTTTCCATCAACGTATGGATCCCATAAGTATACATTTACATCATTTTCTACTGCCTTCGCATTTACATCAGCAATCTCGTTCTGTGTAGCTTCATCGTATGGTCCGCCTACCATGTAGATAGCGTTTCCATCCTGCTGTAACAGCCAAGCAAACTGACGATATGTTACAGTCTTGATGTTAACCTTCTCAGCATCCTTCAGAGCCGGATAGTTTTCACGAACGAAGTCTTCTTTTGAATACTCTGTGAATTCGATGTTATTGTCATTGATGAAGTCGAACATCTTCTTCATCTCTGCGTTGTATTTCTTTGTGCAGTAATGTTTTACAGGATCTCCGTTCTTGTCTGTAACTTCATTACCTTCATCGTCATACTCTTTTGTGTATACACCATCTTTGTCACGCTCTACCATCTGCTCGAATGCGTACATAACTGGTAATTTTTCAGCATCATCATCTTTGTCGCTGTAGTTTGTTGTATTATCTTTGTTGTAGATGAAAGCGATTGGCTGCTGGATTCTTCCAACTTTCTCTGTCTCACCATTTGCATTTGTGTAAGAGATTGCTCTCTCTGTTGATGATGGGAATTCGATCCAGTCATCGATGTTTGTCAGGTACTGTTTTACAACTTCACCATACATGTAGTTGTAGTTTACACCTGCATTTTCACTTCCGTCAGACATACGGATGAATGTGTTACCATTCTCGTTGTCATCCAGGTTGAAGTCATATGTGTAGATTGTGTCGATACCATTCTCTTTTGCATACTTTGTGAGAGAAGGTGTCATAGCTCTTGTGTTGTGGCACCATGATCCGCAAAGTGCAATCATGTAAGTTCCTTCCTTCTGGAAGAGGTCGATCAGTTCATCATATGTGATGTCTTCGTATACCACTTCATCTGTGCTCTTAAATGTCTTGATTCCCTGACGCGGTTTGTCTTTTAAGGAATTTGTGTTAAATGTATTAAAGTAGTAGTCTGGTTCGAAGTTGTAATCTGTTGCAGATAAAGCTTTTGTTGTATCTGCTTTTGCTTCTTCTGTTTTCTTGTTGCTGTCGTCTGAGCTCTTTTTGTCAGATGAGCTTCCGCATCCTGCAAGTAATGCAGCTGACATAGACAGAGCAAGTAAGCATGAAAGAACTTTTTTCTTCATCTTTTTCTCCTTTTTGTTGAAATAAACTTTTTCATTTACATATATAACATACAGGCAGACCGACTGTTATCCCCGACGGCCTGTCCCATATCTTATCAAAAAAATTAATTAGCACATCGGAGGTGCTTCACCAGCATCATCAGATCCTGATCCACCATCACTGTTATATGTAGCTTCCAGATCCAGAAGATCCTGATAATTTTCGATGTTCCATTTCTCATCTGCCGGTACATAAGTATCAACAGCTTCACGTGCTGCTTTTACAGCTTCCGCTGCACCGTCCTGCTTCTTATCAGCAAGAGAAGCCTGCTTGATCATAAGTCTTGCATAGTTCAGTCTGTCTTCCTTATATGTCTTCCGGTTTGTGATCTTCTCTTCCAGATTCTGATTCGGATCTAATGCTTCGTAATATTCAGCAGCCTTTTTAAATCTGTCGATACTGTCGTCATTTAATTTCATATCACCGATCTCATCAATCGCTGTGATTGTTCTTGTTACAGAATACTTTGTTGATACTACAGAGAGACCAAGGAAAATGACAGCTAACACGATCAGTACGATTGTAGACTTTTTCAATTTCATTATGCGTTCTCTCCTTTCTTTTCTTCTGCATTAAAGATATTGTCATCCAGAGTTCCCATCTTTCTGGCAACGATTGCAGCTGTTACATTACCGGCTGTTACATTGTCAAATGTACGGATCATATCTGAAATGTTGTTGATCGGTACCAAAAGCACGATTGCTGCAATCGGAAGGTTGACTGCCTTGAACACTGCCATAGCAGATACCACTCCGATACCAGGTACTCCTGCACTTCCAAGTGAAAGAATCAGGCAGACAACAGCTAACATTACATAGTCAGATACTGTCCATGAGATACCTACTGCATTGGTATAGAAGATTGCCAGAAGGATTGGCCATACACAGGTACATCCCGGCATACCAATCGTAGTTCCGAGAGATGTCGTAAAGTTCGAGATCTCCTCGTCAATACCGACACGTTTTCTCTGTCCTTCAATAGAAGCAGGAATTGATCCAACACTACTTGAAGTAGTAAATGCTGTGATCTGTGCAGGAAGAATCTTTTTAAAGAATTTGATCGGGCTTAATTTTGCAACAAACTTGATCAAAATTGCATTAAATCCGTAGCTGTGTACCAGGCAAACCACGTAGATCATAACAACCAGAAGTACCAGCTGTACGAGAGACTTCTTGTCCTCGAAGATCTGACTTGCAGATCCGGCTACTAGACACAGAACTGCGAATGGAGTCAGGTCAATGACAAATGCCAGAATACGATAGATAATATTCTTCAGTGCTTCTACAAGATTCTTGAATGCGATTACTTTTTCTTCTCCCTCTTCTGTTGAGATTCCGACATATGCTACAGCTATGGCGATAGCAATGATGATGATCGCAACGACGTTATCATTAGAGAGATCTCCGATGACGTTCGTTGGGAAGAATTTCAAAATAACCTGGTCAAATGATGTTGCAAGTTCTTCATAAGAACTGATTGTGCTGTCACTTACTGATGCGATATCGGCAAATACAGCCTCTGCCCCTTTTCCGAGTCCTGTAACGGCTCCAAAAATATATGACAGAACGATTGCTGCTGCTGATGAAGCCAGAAGCCAGAGTACAGAAGTAAGTCCGATACTCTTCATCTTTTCTTTACTATTTAAAGAAATAAACCCTGACATGATAGAGATCAGGATAACCGGTGCCACCAGAGCAGTAATTATGTTGATGTAAATGTCACCAATCAAATCAATCCAGACAAGATAACTGTTATTCTCAGATGCAAATACGAGACCAATCACAGCTCCCATTACCATACTGATCAGAACAACGAATGTCCAGTTGATCTTCATCGCTAACTGATTCAAAACTTTGAACAGCAATAATGTTATGGCTAACACAAGAAGTGCTATCCAGTTAACACTACACAGTAAATCCATTTTTCTTTTTCCCCTTTCCTTAAGATTACCATCGATAAGTTTAGCATTTTTTTAACAATTATGGAAATAGAAAATATTAATAAATAAAGCTATTTATAGAGTTAATCTATAAATAGCTTTATTTATATTATCGAATTAAAGTATTGAATTATCGATAACAACTAAAATATATCATAACCTGTATTAATATTCAAGTCCTGTTCAACAAGGAAATGCCGGCACCCCAAGATACCGGCATTTCCCCACTCATAGGAATCAATCATTTAGTTTTAGTTGCTTCTTATTATAATAGCAATTCAATTAACATACAGTTCTGATATCTGTGTATTCATAGCAGTCAAAGCTGTCTGCTACGTTCTTACATGTTAATTTTCCATCGTATGTATTTACAGCTGAATAGATAACTTCGTTATCTTTGCATGCCTGCTCAAGTCCTTTTCCTGCAATCTGCAGTCCATAAGACAGTGTAGCGTTTGTCAGTGCAATTGTAGATGTTCTTGGAACTGCTCCAGGCATATTTCCTACACAATAGTGAACAACACCATCTTCAATGAAGATCGGATCATCGTGGTATGTAACTTTTGTTGTCTCACCACATCCGCCCTGATCAACAGCTACGTCTACAAATACAGCACCTGGTTTCATCTCTTTGAGATATTTTTTCTTGAAGATCTTAGGAGCTGATTTTCCTGGAATCAGAACGCATCCGATTACGAGGTCTGCTTCTTTTACAGCTTTTTCAATATTTGCATCATTAGAAACAAGTGTCTGGATACGTGCTCCGAAGATATCGTCCAGATAAGCAAGTCTCTGAAGGTTGATGTCCATGATTGTTACATTAGCTCCCATTCCTACAGCGATCTTACAAGCGTTTGTTCCTACAGATCCGCCTCCGAGGATTACGATGTTAGCCTTTGGTGTTCCAGGAACTCCTGCTAAGAGAACTCCTTCTCCTCCAAATCTCTTCTCGAGATATTTAGCACCTTCCTGAATACTCAGACGTCCTGCGATCTGGCTCATTGGAGCAAGCAGAGGAATGCTTCCGTTTCTTTCGATCAGTGTCTCATAAGCAACACCTTTTACCTTTGCTCCGAGAAGAGCATCTGTCTGCGGCTTGTCAGCTGCAAGGTGAAGATATGTATAAAGGATCAGTCCTTCATGGAATAATGGATATTCTTCCGGAAGTGGCTCTTTTACTTTGATCATCATCTCTACAGTATCCCATACTTCTTTTGCTGTATCAATCATCTTAGCCCCAGCTGCCACATATTCGGCATCTAAGAATCCTGATCCTTCTCCGGCACCTTTTTCAATATAAACATCGTGTCCTGCGTTCACATAACTCTTAACATTGTCAGGTGTCATACCTACACGGAACTCGTTGTTTTTAATCTCTTTTACACATCCTACTTTCATTTTGAAAAACCTCCTAAAAATTTTAATCCGTTTGTTTTTGAAGTGAAGATTATTTTTCTTTTTGTTATTTTGTTGAAGAATATTCTTCATTTCTGTCTGAACTCATATTAACACACTCAAGTTGTTAATGCAATAAAAGTTATTTTTTTCACTAGTAAGTTATTTTTTTGTCTTTCTAATTCTTTTTCTTTTCTTTTGCAAAGTAATCTTTTACCAGTTTCGCCACTGTTCCTGACATCAGGAATAATGCAATCAAGTTAGGGATAGACATCAGACCATTACAGGTATCTGCAATTCCCCAGATGATACCAAGATCCACTGTTGCACCAAGAATTGCGACCAGCGCATACACGATCATAAATGGTTTCACAACCTTTGTTGTAAATACAAACTCGATACATCTTGCTCCGTAAAGCCCCCATCCAAGAATCGTTGAGAATGCGAAACAGCACATTGCAATTGCAGTAAAGATCGTCACCCAGCTTCCATACGTTGTTACGAATCCTGAGATGGTAAGCTCCGCACCTGCTGCCACGCCGTACTGGATTCCTTCGCCGCCACAAAGGATAACCAGTGCTGTCAGTGTACAGATCACGATTGTATCTGCAAATACTTCAAAGATACCAAACATACCCTGTTTTACAGGCTCATTTGTATCTGCACATGCATGTGCGATCGATCCGGTACCGATTCCGGCTTCATTTGAGAAGATACCTCTGGAAACACCACGTCTCATAGTCATAAACATGCTTCCAACCACACCGCCGGTAAATGCGGACGGGTTAAATGCTCCTACAAAGATCATCTCAAATACATGTGGAACTTTGTCTGCATTCAGTGCAACTACTCCGATTGCAAGGATGATATAGAATACTGCCATGAATGGAACCAGCTTCTCTGTTACGGTACCGATACGTTTTACTCCGCCAAGTAAAACAACCGCTACCAGTGCTGCAATCACAATTCCGATCACCAGATTCACCATACCTACCTGTGCGTCATCGATCACATTGTAGCTTATAAGTGCTGAATCGATGGATGTCGTAATGGTATTTACCTGTGTTGCATTTCCTGTTCCGAGTACTGTCAAACTTCCAAGGATCGCATAGACCGAAGCCATCCAGTACCATTTCTTGCCAAGACCGTTCTTGATATAATACATCGGGCCCCCAACATAATCTCCCTCTGCATTCTTCTCTCTGTAATGAACCGCAAGTGTAACTTCTGAGAACTTCGTACACATTCCAAGCAATGCGGACACCCACATCCAGAACACTGCTCCCGCTCCTCCGATTGCAATCGCACCAGCAACTCCGGCAATATTTCCCGTTCCTACCGTTGCCGCAAGCGCCGTACATACTGCCTGGAATGGAGTGATACTACCTTCCTTCGCTTCTGACTTTGTGAAGATACGTCCGATAGAATTCTTAAGGGCATACCCAAATTTTCGGAACTGTATAAATCCTGTACGAGCTGAAAGCACAAGCCCTACACCGATGATACAGACCATTGCCGGAACCCCCCAGACGAAATTGTTAACGACTGCATTCACGTTTTCAATTGTTTGTAACATTTCTTTTCCTCTCTTTCGTCGTTCGTTGGTTTGATAATAACATACCTTTTTTCTTTTGTACATAATTATTTTTGCACTTTATCTATATATGTTATTATTTTCACACATGTTTTTGTGCAATATGCACATAGTTTTCTTCTTTTTTTACGATTTTCATTCAAAAAGATTGGAGTATGCTTCATTTGTGTGACATATAAATAACGAGAAAAATCATCATTGTCTATAAGTTTTTTCTTCTTTTTCCTATTTCCACACGCTTTTTTTCTTTTTCCATGCTCTCCGTCTTGCAACTTTCCCAGATTCATGCTTTAATCTAATTATCAATATCACTTTCGGAGGAACTATATTATGAAAGATATGAAGGAATTACTCCATTCTGCACATCTTACCAAGACGCAGAGGATCATTGCGGAATATGTTCTGGATAATGCTTCGGAAGCCTGTTTTATGACATCTACGGAGATTGCTTTAAAGCTCGGGGTGAGTGAATCTTCCGTAATCCGTTTCAGTCGTACGATCGGATTTGACGGCTTTATGGATTTTCAGAAAGCACTGCGAAAAGATTACCAGGACAAAGTACTCAGCATTTCCAGCAGTATCACGATCCCATCCCAGCGTATTGCAAAGCAGGCAAAATTAGACAACTCTTCTGATTACATCAACCGGCATTTTAAGAATGCTGCTCATAACCTTGAAGAGATATTTATCCAAAACTCTATTGAGACCTTTGAGAAGGCTGCGGATCTTATCGTTTCCAGTAAGCACAAGTACATTGCTGCAACGAGAGGAAATATCTGTCTTGCAGATTTCTTCCTCCTGTATTTAAAACAGATGGTCCCGCATGTAACCATGACAACCACAACTTCCATGAGCCCGATTGATCATATGTGCAATATCTCGCAGACCGACTGTCTGGTATTATTTAGTTTTCCAAGATATTCTTCTCAGGACGAAGTGACCGCCGAGATGGCACGCGATGCCGGAGCTTCAATCATCGTGATCACCGATAAGCCGAGTTCCCTGCTTGCACAATATGCCGATATTCTTCTCACAGTCCCGGTAGACAGTAATACATTCTTCAACTCTATGATCGGTCCGCAGTTCGTAACAGAGTCTTTGCTGGAAATCATCAGCCATAAGGCCAAAGGAATTGAAAAAAGACTTAATACGATTGACAAATATCTGAATAAACTCGGAAATTATTAACAAAGAAAACCTGCCGCAGATTTTCTTACAAGTCTCATCAACGATTATGACTTGTCGGAAATCTGTGACAGGTTTTCTCTCTCTTCTATCTGCGCTGTCAGGATTTTTACCAGTCTGCGCTGTTTTGCATATAATTTGATCATGTTAAATACCCGTTGATATACAATCCGCATATCAAACGGACGCCTGATATAATCCACGGCACCGGCTTCGTAAGCTCTCCAGATATATTCTTCCGAATCCTCTCCTGATATTACAATTACCGGAATGTCGTCTATCCACTGTTCTTGATTCATATATTCCAGTACTGCAAATCCATCCATCTTTGGCATCACAATATCCAGAAGTATCAATGCTATATCATTTCCATATTTCTCCAGCTTCTCCACACATTCGTTCCCGTTTTCCGCTTCTATGATCTGGTACTTATCCTGCAATATTTCTACCAGAAGTTCTCTGTTGATCTTAGAATCATCTACAATAAGAATCAGCGGTCTTAGAATATCCGTATGCTCAACATGATCCTCCTCCGCTATTTTCTGATCCATTTCCTCTACCATTGCAGTATCTTTATACATTTTAGCAAGGTACATCTGTTTATCCGCTCTCTGGACAGCCTCTTCCACTGTCTCTTCTGTCGCTGACACACCTCCGATGCTGACCGATAACTTAATCCGATTATATCCCGGTACACTCGTTTCAGCAATTTTTTTCTTAATCTTATTCAGCTTCCGCACAAAGTTCTCATTGTCAATCTCCGGCAGTATAAGCAGAAATTCATCCCCTCCGTACCTGATCAGTTTATCTGTCTTTCTGATATATTGCCGTATTACTTCCACCACTGTAATCAGTGCCATATCCCCTGCGTGATGACCATGCATATCATTATATAACTTAAAATCATCTACATCAAGAATCGCAACCCCTGCTTTTCCCTTTACATGCTTAATCTCATCTTCATAGTATCTCCGATTATAAGCCCCTGTCAGCGCATCCCTGTAAAGCTTGTCATTATAAACAGAAAGCTTCTGGACCATCTTCCCATATCCAACCGCATCAATCAATGTGTCTTCATCCAGCTTCTTCAACATCTCCATTACGTACGGTTTTCCATCAATCTCCACATATCTTGAAAACACCTGAAAAATATCCGAATCCAGAAATTCCAGCTTTGCTGCCTGTTTCTTTTCTCTCAGCGATTTCATAGATATGCAATTCTCACACGGCTTTGCCTTATTCCAGAATGAATAGCACTGACACATCTCCATTGCATCTGCATCCGGACTGTGTTCTGCTCTCTTCTCCAGCATCTCACCATCAACCAGACGTACAATTGAGAACACTTCTCTCAGGCACTCCATCTTCTGTTCTGCCTGCTCCATTGTCATACAGTCCTTCTTATCCGTCATCGCACACCTCATTCTTTCTGTCCTTTCCTGCTACTTTTTTCTCCAAACATACTGTCTATATTTTAACATATAATCTATGATTTTTGAAGATGGGATCCATATGTACTCATTCTTCTTTTCTTCCGCCAGAAATAGTACGGGATCAGACAAAGTAACGTTGCCCCCCATGCCAGCGGATAACTGATCAGCAGAATCTCCACCTTATGATGAATCTTCGTAAGAATTATGATCCACGGAAGCCTTACAAAGAACAGACCTCCGAATGTAAATATGGTCGGCCAGAGGACATCTCCCAGACCACGCAGTCCTCCGGACAGATTCTCAAGCAGCACGCTCAACAGATAGCTCGGAATCAGGAACCGCAACATATATACTCCAATCCCGATAACCTTTGGATCTGTCGTGAACATATGATATAACGGCTCGCAAAATACAAAAAGGATTACAATAATCACTCCCGTAAATATATAAGAGATCACCACATTTACCCGGATACTTTTATATACCCTGTCCATCTTTCCTGCCCCGTAGTTCTGTCCGGCAAATGTGGTCACTGCCGCACCAAGCGCACTCGATACCGTCCAAAAGATCATATCAAGCTTTCCGTAAGCTGCCCATCCTGCAGCGGTATCTGTACCAAAACTGTTGACGGATGCCTGGATCACTACATTCGTCACACCGTAGGCACATGCCTGAAGTGCCCCAGGAACACCGATTTTCAATTCTTTTCTCAATACTCTGGCATCCATCCGGAGTTCCCGGAACTTTAATTTCATAGCATCATATGCCCTGGTCAGCGACCAGGTAACCAGAACCGCACTGACACATTGTGAAATAACCGTTGCGAGTGCTGCTCCCGCAATTCCCATCTTCATTCCTACCACCATGATAATGTCCAGTATGATATTCATCACACAGCAGATCAGCAGATAGAGAAGCGGTCTTTTGGAATCTCCGACCGCCCTCATGATTGCCGATCCCATATTGTAGACCAGCGTAAACAGAATTCCCATAAAGTAAATTCTGAGATAAGTTATGGAATCTGCCATCATATCCTGTGGTGTATTCATGATTTTAAGCAGCCATGGTGTCAATACTGTACCGGTCAGTGATACGATCAGACTGATCACGACAGAGAACAGATATGCCGTATGTACCCCCACATGCAGACTCTTCCTGTCCTTTGCACCATAATATTGTGCGATAATAACTGCTGCCCCGTTCGCCAGCCCATTAAAGAATGTAACAACAATTGTTGATAAGACGGCTGCCGGTCCTCCGACACTGGCAAGTGCCGCTTTTCCCACGAAGCGTCCTACAATGATCGTATCCACAGTTGTATATAACTGCTGGATCAACGTTCCAAGCATGATTGGGAAAAAGAAGATCAACAGTTGTTTCCAGATAACGCCTTCCGTGATCGCATTTTTTTCAATCGTTTTTTTCCCCACTTTTTTGTCCCTCTCCTGCATTTTCCACATTTTTTGTTTTTTCCCTATGTAATTTCCCCTTTAGTGAACTACCCATTGTCTTAAGCCAATGGGCTTCCTGCTTCATCGACCTCGTAACCTACTATCTCCACAGGCGTTAA
>ENA-UPXC01001311-UPXC01001311.1-human-gut-metagenome-genome-assembly--contig:-NODE-1311-length-36864-cov-25.272406_pt1 | contig 36864 bp, 37 predicted proteins | sample MGYA00250047_ERZ773371 | MGnify/ENA primary metagenome ERZ773371 (study PRJEB29103, sample SAMN06111975) | human gut metagenome | biome: human gut; feature: ankylosing spondylitis patient; material... | reverse complement strand
GGGGAAATTACGATTCGCGGCAGAGTGCTGCCCATTGGCGGTTTACAGGAAAAGGTGCTTGCGGCGAAAAAGGTCGGTATTAAAACCGTGATTTTGCCCAAGGAAAATGAAAAGGACTTAGATGAAATTATGGACGAAATCAAGGATGGGATGCAGTTCGTTCTGGCGGAAACCATGGAGGATGTATTGCAGACGGCATTGGTGAAGGGAGAAAAAGACGCATGAAGGTAAAGCAATGTGATTTGAAATATATCGGGACGAATTTTTCGCATTATCCTATGGATGGCAAGCCTGAGATTGCCTTCGCCGGAAAATCCAATGTTGGAAAATCTACTCTCATCAATGCGATTCTGGGCAGAAAGGCACTGGCAAGAACCAGCTCTCAGCCCGGAAAAACACGCACCATCAATTTTTACGGTGTGAATGATATGATGTATGTGGTTGACCTGCCGGGCTATGGCTATGCCAAGGTACCGAAATCCGAGGTGGCAAAATGGGGGCAGATGATGGAGGAGTATCTGACACGCAGAGAGGAGCTGCGTGCGATTATCCTGCTGATTGATATTCGCCATGAGCCCGGGAAGAATGATATTATGATGTATGACTGGCTGAAGCATTTCGACTTTGATATCATCATTGCGGCAACAAAATCCGATAAGCTGAACCGCAGCCAGATTCCAAAGCAGCTTGTGGTGATTCGGAAAACGCTGAAATTACAGCCGCAGGATGTGCTGATTCCCTTCTCCGGCGAGAAGAAAACGGGCGTGGAGGAGCTCTGGGCGGAGATTGAGAAATTCCTCCCCGGCGGCGAAAAGGCGGCGGAATTTGAAACGGAAGCAGAAGAATAAGGTGGTTATAGAAAAAGAGTCGCTTGCGATTCTTTTTTTATTGCGAAAATATTCTGCGATTCTTTAAGAAACCTTAAACATTGCTGAAAGAAAGTCTAAAACTTCTCTGCTATGATAGATGCAGATGAAGAAAGAACAAGCAATAGGAGGCGTTTTTTATGACCAATCAAAAGAATCGTTTTTTCACACTGGTATTTTCCTGCTGCCCGGGGGCAGGGGAGATGTACATGGGGCTGTATCGGCAGGGAGTCAGCCTGATGGGGTTGTTTTTTGGTACGATTGCCTTAGCGGCATGGCTGGGCTTTGAGGAATTGATCTTCTTTATCTGCCCGATTGTATGGTGTTACAGCTTTTTTCACACGCATAACCTGCGGCGCATGACGGAAGAGGAATTTGCGACAGTTGAAGACAGATTTATTTTTGCGGATTATGTAAATTTGGACAGAGACTGGAAATGCAGTCCCAAGCACCGCCGCGTGTTCGGCTTTGTATTGCTCCTGATTGCCCTTTCCGAGCTGTGGAAGCAGGCAATGTACTTGATGGAGCGGTTTTTCTATATCCCTGATTTCGCATGGGCACTTAGCCATACGGTTCCGCAGATTGTGGTTGCCGTTGTAATTCTGGTTGTGGCATTGCGCCTGATGCGTGAGCCGAAGGATGAGGAAACAGAAGAAGCAGATGAGCAAGCAGAAGAAACAGATGAGCAGGAAATCGCAGAAGCCATTGCGGAAGAAGAAAACAAAGAGATGTAAGCATAGCACCTATAAAAGCGGAGGAAACCTCAAAAAATGGTTTCTTCCGTTTTTTAATACAATCTGAATGGGCGCAGATGGCATATTTCTCGCGGAAAACGAATAAATTCCAAGTATACCGAAGCAGAAACACTTCGGACAGCATTCCGATATTTTCAAAAAAGGAGGGAAGGGAAATGGAGACGTTTCATAAGTGCGCCATCAATGGCTCTGCATGGCGTTCCGGATCCTGATTGGATTATTGGAGCTTGCGTCGAAAGGGAGGCGTGTATAGCGGGAATAGAAGTGTTCTGTTTTTTGCATACAGTGTTAAGAAAACGTAAAATTTTTTTGTGCAATATAACAATATTGATAAAAAGTGAATTTTGTCGTTGCTTTTATAAAAACATCGAAAAATGTTGATTTTTCAATGTTTCTCGCATTTTTCGTTATTAAATATTTTGATTACACTTGATTACACTTTTATTTTCCCCTGCTCATTGTTTGTCGTAATTTGAGCAGGGGATTTTTTATTATGGATTAGCCGGATTGCTGTCTGAAAGATCTGTGTCCAAAGTATTAATCATAATTGTGCTTGATTTTGGATCAACAGACTGCTGCCGAATATAATGTAACGTAGTGCGCGTTTCAGAATGTCCTAGCATGGTAGATAACTGATTGAGTGGAACGCCAGCTTCGTAAAGCATAGTTGTAATCGTAAATCTGATCTGATGACTGGAACGATAAGGAATATTCAATGGTTTGCATACTTTATTTTTAAGATGTTCGTTAAAAGAATCAGCATAAATGGGCTGTCCATCTTTCATAAAAAGAAAATCACAATCAGGATTTAATTTCAATGTTTTAGTGATAATTTCCTGTGCCTGCGGAGTAAGAGGAATACTCCGAAATCGGCGGCCCTTTTGAAAATTTCTATTATTTATTTTTACCTAATTTATATATTATTCCTATTATTATAAATGATGCACCTATGTATATTCGTACCAGATCCGAAATAACATTCTCCGCTTTTTCATTTCCATTATATATATTTACAGCTATAAGAAAAATAATGGCTAATATACACCATAGTGCAAATATGCATCTACGAATCTTTTTTTTCTTCACTTCAATCTTCCTTCTTTCTTTCATGATTAATAATGCCTTGTTTTATTGTCAAATAATCAGAAGTTGAACTAATAATATATAAATTGTATTCACCATCCTCTTTGATAGTTAATGTGTAACTTCCGACTATATTTCTCATGCTCTCCCCTTCATACATAATTCCATCACGGATATAACCTATAACAAATGTCTGTTTTTGAACTGTTTCTGATTTATATTTTTCAAAAGAAAATGTTAAAGTATCGCCTTCTTTGCAATTCCATCCTTTGTAATTATTCACATAAAATACTGCCATGCTTCCATTAGTCATAATAATTTCAGGCGTCACTTCATTTTTTACTTCAAATTCAGAAATAGATGAAGGTAAAACAATATTTTCATTTGCAACACCTTTTATAATGTTACTGTTATCTATAGGGTTTTTATCTATTTGTTTTATACATCTTTCTCCACTATAAGTAACTTCCGGAACAGAATTATCATTTATTTCTTTTCCGATTAATGATCTATTTTCTCTTGTAACTATTTCAGCTCCAAACAACTGAGTGATCCATTGAACTATTTTTCCATGTGTAGTCGCATTAATAATACTGCCCGTTGTAAAAACAAATACAATAATCAGTATTGCAGCCACAATATGAGTCATCCATTTATTATTGAGACATTTGTCCCTATTTAACCGATAATTTCTACCTGTGTTTTTATGTTCCAAACATTGTGCTGCTTCCAAGATGTATTTATCATCTATCTCATTCATTGCATAAAAAATATTTGTCTTCATAAATATTTCCTTTCCGTTAATTGTTTTTTTAACTTTTTCCTTGTTCTAAATAAAATGGATTCCACTTTACTTATGCTCATATTAGTGCATTTTGCAATTTCTTTTACCGGCATGAAATACCAATATCTCAATATAAAAATCTGACGGTGAGATTTTGATAAAGATGTCATGAAAATATCAATTTGTTCTTTTAATTCATTCTCCCTCCAATCATCCATATACTCTTTTGCTAAATAATTACTTAGCTCCTCATACGGCACACACTTATCTATATCTCTTTTGGCAGCATGAATATATTCATATTTTTTTAATGCTTGATTCCTTGCAATCTTTAAAAGATAAGCTTTCAAATTATCCGGTATTATAGGCGGAATTGTCATCCAGGCTCCTAAATATGTATCATTTCTACATTCTTCAACATCTAAAGTATTCTTTATTAATTTACAGATTAAAAAAGTTACAATTTTTCCATACTTTTTATCTGTTTCTATCAATGCATTTTCAGATCTATAATTATATAGCTCAATGATTTTTCTGTCTTCCATTCATTTCCTCCTTTCACTATATAAGTACGGATTTCAGTTTGGATTCTTGCAAATACTTTAAAATTTTTTTTATTAAAGGAAAGGGGCTATCGGTTAATGAATATGTACCCTTCTAGGTAAACAAGTGAAATAATAAAAACTTGTCACTTAGGAGGGAGCAGTTCAATTAACCGACAGCCCCTTTAGTAAAATAGAATATGGGTGAATTTTCTGTCTGTCGATAGTACTCTGTATGTTTATAGGCAGAGTACTTGACCGTAAAAAAAGAATTACTTGTGCGGTTCAGTTCTCCTGTTTCGTCCTGTTGGGAAGCAATACTGCAGCTTGGGCTTTCCGCGGATATTACATAGTCCATGTCAGAAATATTCTATAATTAATGCTAAGAAAATTCGTCTATGTGTCCTTTGTGGAATGGAAAATCTATAGCTAATATATTGGTTAATGTGGACAAGGTGAATATATTACGGTGCTGTCAAGTGAAAAATCTTTAGTGTAATTACACTTTGTACAAATTTTTCCTTTATATGTTTTTACAGTACACCCTCCATTTTTATTACGAGAATGATTTTTATGCTTACCGTTTACAAAGATATGAGAACAGCCAGCATAAGTTTGAATATCTCCTGGTTCAATAATTATAATATCCCCATTATCTGTAATAAAATAGTTCTCTGTATCTTTGAAATATATTTCGTCAGAAGGAATCATACTGCTTTCGTCTTCAAACGTAATACATTCTATTTCATTCCCATTATCAAAAACAGATACCTGAGCTCCTTCGGCAGGATCAAAAAAACCGGTCCATGGAACAGAACGTAAATCTGCAGTAGGAGGATTGTACGCAAACACTGGAATACAGGAAATACTTATCATAAAGATAATAATTGATACATTTAAAGCAATTTTAGGCTTAACAAAAATACCGATCCTTTTTACTCTTCTTTTAAGAAAAATCCGGTTGTTTTTTGAAAACATTAATGTAATTCTGGATTTCACTTCTGAACGTTCCTTTGCGGCGGTCATGATTAACAGATATCCATAACATCTTTGTTCTTCTCTGGAAAGATATTTCATTACATTTTCATCACAAGCAAGTTCCTGTACCTCTATTACCTCGCGAAAGAAAAAGTATACAAAAGGGTTATAGCAATGTAGCATCAGTACCAGAAAAGCCAGCTGCCGAAAAAGAAAATCGTGTGATTTTATGTGTTGCAACTCATGTCGAATGATTAAAGGTAAGTTATTTTTATCCGATAATGAGGTTAAAACAATAGATGGATGAAAAGTACCATATGTAAATGGAGAAGATGCTAAACTATTCTCATATACTGTAACTTTGTGCTGTAACTGCATTTCCTGTGATAACATTTCTACGATTTTTATGATTTCAGGATCTGACAACACATTTTGTGGAATTTTTCGGTGAAATCTGGAAAAATTGATTGCCTTATAAAAAATTATTATACTTAAGGAACAAATCCATAATCCTATAAATATTTTCTGTAAAGATCCCACGGAATTTAAATAAAATCCAGTAGATGTCTGAACGATTTTTCCGGTTAAAGAAATTACAACATTTCCATTTAAAGGCTTTGGAGTACTAAAATACCGATGATAAATAAAATACTTCAACAGTGGAAAAGGAACTAAATAAAGAAGCAGACAATATTTTAAACATCTATATCGAAACCTGGCTGAAATATAATTATCAAAAATGGTAGATAATGCTATATAAATAATAAAAGGAAAGGTTCCGGCGGCAGACATGGCAATTAATAATAAAATCAGGCTCTTCATAATCCACACCTCATTCTTGGCAGAGTATTAATCGCAAGTATTATTGTTAATAATATTTTTCAGTTCTTCAATATCTGACTCTGACAATTTTGTGTTGTACGTTAATGAAACCAGCAGATCTGAAATAGAACCATTGAAAGTATTATCTACAAAATCTGTAGCATATTTATGTGCTAATTCCTGTTCCGTAAGTTCAGGATAATAGGAACGTTTACACTTATAGCCCTTTCCTTCCGAATGAAGAATCCCTTTTTTCACAAGACGAGTTAAATAAGTGTGTAAAGTTGGTTGAGCCCAACCATAATGTAATTCCGTATTACAATATTTTTCCACTTCAGAAAAAGAAACAGGAGCATTGGTGTTCCAAAAATATTTCATTAGATTATATTCCATTTTCGATAAACCATAGTATGTATCACTCATAAGATTCCTCCAATCAATTAATATTTTATTTTCATTATATTTCTATGATATCCACCATGTTCCATCTGGGTGTTGCTGTAAGGAACCAATCGTTTCTGATAATACATTTCCCTTAAAATCTCTTACAATCATTTTTTCATAATATTTATATTCTTCGGTTGCACAATTGTTATCATCGTCCCAGCCTTCTTCTACCCAGGCAGAGAGATACACTTTTCCGTCTACTATCATACGTACACTCTCATTAGGAGTTGTGGGAAATCTAAAACTTTCTGGATAGTAGCTGACAAACTCATCATCTTCACTTGTAATGTAAATATCCTCTCCGATAATACGCAGATTATAAAGGTCTACATCCGCTATATTAAATTGTATAATCAACTCTGGAATTTTATCTGGAAGATATCTGAAGAGAGTAATTTTCCCACTATTATAATCTCCTTGTAAAAACCAAAAAGAATTCTTTAAATAAACAGGTGGGCCATATAATACATTCCTCTGTTTTTGAAATGGTTCATAAATTTTACCATTATTGTAATCATAAAAAGAAATAATTGAACCTTGATACCCACCTTTTTTTGACCATTCAATCATATCATAAAAGTCTGTTGTATCACTCATTGAATATCCGATACGAGATTGATCTGAAATTTCTTCGATATATTTTCCTGACACAACTTCAAAACGATTAAGTTTTATAACAATCACCTTCTTATAGCTAAATTTCGATTTACCCATTTATAGTATAGTATATAAATGTACATGAAATGTCAATAAATATATTACATGAATGTAGAATGATTTTATTGACATCATTGTAGAATAATGATATTCTATAACCAAACAGAAACAAGTATAAAAGTAGTACTATCAGTTTTTTTGCAGCGAAAGGAATATTTTAACAAACTGTCAAATTTAGAAAGAGGTGATTTTATGTTGAGACAACATAAAAAAATTACAGCAGTTGTAGGGTTGACTATAAGTGCCTTGATGATTTCATCTGCATGCTATGCTCAGGATGATCCGAATGATGGATATGTTATTCACTATGACTTTGAAACTCAGGAAACTACTTATTATGGTTACGACAAAGAAAATCATGAATTTTACGAAGTAGATGATTATGTTGAACCTGATCGTACAGCCAGTGATGGAACTGCTGATATTGCTGATGCTCCAGATGAGATGGAGGGAGTAAATCCGGGAAATATTTATGTGGATAATCAGTCAATAAAAGAAGACGTTGATAATCCATATACAATTCTTCTTTTCAGTGGAAGTATGCCAACTGTATACAAATATAACAAAGAACAACCAGACGATCCATGGACTGTTGTAAGTCAGGAAAAAGTAAACTTGTTAGAAGGTAAGGTAAATAAAGTATCAAAATCCTACTTGATTTTTACAGATCAAAATAATGATGATATTAAAGTAAAAATCAAGAAGGATGAGCAGTGGCATCCAGGTGATGAAATTAAAGTGTTCGGCTTAACGAAAACGAAAGATGGAAAGGTTAAGCTTGCAAAGCAGTATGGATATTATAAGGTTGAATAATATATTAGGAAAAGAACACACATTAATAGAGTAAAATATATGAAAAAGGTCTTGGAACTTTTACAGTTTCAGGGCTTTTTTCTTTTGGGTAAATTCTTGGCATATTGTTAAGCGTGAAAAGTAGTGGACTTTTTGGATTGTAACTGCCGGATTTGAGCGACTAATGGCTTGCCATTAGTCGTATTGGGTTACTACTTTTGACAGAGAAAACATTGAATTGGGAGACCGAACTCTGAAGAGAGGATACGGTCGGGAGGAAGTAGGGAAGGAGAGAGTGACTATATGCCTAAGACTGTGAGTGTGCATAATGGCAGCGCAGCAAATCGAGAGCATAACCGGCGTAATCCCAGAACAACCGGTCAGATGCCACATATACAGCAGGATCTTGTTCATCATAATGAGACATGGATAGATATTCCTGTCCGAGAAGCCTATAAGCAGATTTTCCAGACTGCAGTCGATGATTACAATCGTCGTCAGTCAAGACCAGAGAGGAAGATTAGAGATTATTACAATCAGATTAGGAAATCAGCTAAGAAACATACCGCCTATGAGCTGATTATCCAGATTGGAGATAAGAATGACACCGGCTTGTCGGCAGACAATGAGATTGCCTGTCTCCGAGAATATTATAATAATTGGCAGCAGCGTAATCCTAATCTTTTTCTGTGTGGGGCATATCTGCATCGGGATGAGTCTACAGTCCACCTGCATATGGACTATATCCCAGTGGCACATGGATATACCAGAGGGATGTGTATCCAAAACGGACTGGTACGGGCGTTGGGCGAACAGGGATTCTTCAAAGAAGGCAGACAGACTGCTCAAATTTTATGGGAGAAGCGCGAACGACAAGAACTGGAACGTATTGCCCGGGATCATGGCATTGATATCTATCATCCGGATGGTGAGAAGAGACATCACCTGGATACGGAGATATACAAGCTTACGCAGGAAATTTCGCGTCAGCATATAGAATTAGACCAAAATGCGAATGACCTTAAGACAGGAAAACAGGCCCTTGATGATGTCCAAAATGCATTATCTGCAGATAGACAGGAATATACCATGCTCCGGCAGCAGCTTAGTAATGCCAGAAGAGCGATAGATGTTTATGAAAAGTTGAAACAGGAGTATGGGAGTCTACAGGATTCTTACAGAGAACTGCAAAATCAACATAATCAACTTATACAGGCAACTACTATAATCAAGGGTACGAGTAGAGAAGAGGTACCTCATCGTCGTTCTATTGTGAGTGGTAATTATAGTGTTCCGGAAGATGAGTACAAGTTGTTGTTGTCTGACCATCAGATTGCTGATACATACCGTAGAGAATTGGCAAAATACCAGCAGCAGATAGAGAGGCTGGCAGAGAAAAATCAGAAATTAGCAGAAAGTCGTGATATATACCAGGATGAACATTTGTATTTGAGAGAAAAATTGTTAGAGGTTAATAGATATCTTAATATGGTTGGATTGTTAGATGATTATAATGATTATCATCAGGAGCAGGAACGACAGAGGAATGCAGACATAACGGAACAGATTAGTTATGATGTTTCAGATCGGGCGGAAAATTTTGCGGAATGGGAACCGGAACGTTAGGCATTGATTTTTCCGTGTCAGAACTGGGAATGTATATAACAGGATATAATAATTATGACACATGGGAGTGCATCGAGAGAAACTCACTTAGAGTAATGCGCTCTTGTACTCACTTCGAGGTGTCAATCCTTTCGTTTTATCTCCTGGTGTATTTTTCTTCCAGACACCAGGAGAGTTTTAAGATTTTTGCATTACGCGAAAAAATATGATGGTCCCGTGGATTAGCCCCCGGAAAATAAAATATAAGCCAAAAAAGTGAATTCGAATTCACTTTTTGGTAGGCGACTGTATATTTACATAATGTAGAAAGAGACGGCTTCATTAATTTTTAAATGCAGTCTCTTTTTTGGTGTTATGAGAGTTCGGAAAATAATTCATTTTTATATTTATAAAATGTGTTTCGCGAAATTGCGAGGATATCTATAATTTCTCGGTCACACATATTTCCGTCAAAGGCTTTGGACATTTTTTTGATAAGTGGTTTCATCGCTTTGGATTTTTTTGTGGTCAATCGGCTACCTTTGACCTGACCAATCTGTTTTTGCTTGGCAGGGGGAAGAAACGGATTATCACGTTGGACAATCTTAATTCCTTCTGAAATACGTTGGTGCAGATCTGTAACTTCCTTTTCGGATTGTTGAAATGCGATGCGTATTTTTTCGAGAGTTTCTTCGTCTTGAAATACGGTGATGGCATCTAATACAGATTGGATTAGATTATCTATAGATTTTTTACCAGTATGAGCTATCTCATATTTTCGATTTTGCATGCGTTTATAATATTCGGTGTTGATATGTGGCTCTTTTATAAACATTAAATCAACGCCTTGATGAAGTAGCTGCATGTAATGGTGCAATGATACATTCGGTAGACGGTATTCAACCAAGGGATTTGTTATGGCGATTAAAGTGTACCAGAAGTATGATGACAGAGGGGCTCTTGAGCAAATATGTATATAAATATAATTCTGAAAAAAAGCAGTTAGAGCAAATGTATCTGTAGAAAATGTATTGTAGATTGAAAGAAAGCTGTATCTTTGATGATGCAGCTTTTTAAAAAGAAAGTTGAGAAATGTGGAAATGATTAAAATCAGATTAATGGGGGAAAGAGAAGAGATAAAGATCATAATTGAAAACATTAGTCATATTAATGATGTTAGAATTTTGTCCCTGTCAGATTTCTATGCCAATAGAGGAGGGGCAAGTGATTATGGAAGAATCTATATGGAAGTGGAGAAAAAAGATGCTGTGTAATGTTATATGGAAAGGAAGGGTATAGGAATGAAAGGCAAAATGTTAAAAGAAGTACAATTTGTGGATGACGAACATGAAAAATTTTTCTTGGATAATATTGTAAGATGCAGATATGAGGAGGTGTATCATCATGCCCTAATATATTGTCTGGGAATTAGCGAGACTACGCGAAGGAATATAGACAGTATTTATGATTTTGCAACAGGATGCATTAAAACAGAATGTCTTTGTGAAGACTGGCAGACGAGCGGGAGTATTAGAATTGTAAGATTAGCATTTTGTCTATATTGTGATGGAACACCGAGTGTAAATGATATGGAGGATGTGGATTCTAAGTTGGCAGAATGTAGAGAATACACAGTAGGACAGATTTTCTGCTGCGAATATGCTAAATATTTTTTGGAAGCGATTAAATTAAGATATCCGGAATATTGCTTATGATTATTTGGTCGCGGATAAAATGTGAGTATTGTCACAAAGAGGTATAAAAGAGTTGCTTTTTTCGCTGAATTGAATATACTTATAAGCAGGAATAGAAATGTTCTCGATGTAAGAGCATCGTTAAAAGTTGGGTTGCAGATGGAGCAGGGTAACTTTCCATTTCATTAGATGTTTTATCTGGACATCGAGCCTGGCAGCTTGGATAAAGCTGTAGTCCACGTGGGGGACTTAATGATTTCCACGTCGTTATGGGTATCTTAACTGGATGCCGAGGCTGACAACCAGCAGAAAACTCTTTATAAATGGATTTTCAGAGGAGTGTGGGTAGAAACCATGCTCCTTTTTATTAATTATGAAAGATGAAAGAGTAAAAAATATTAGAAATATTATTTAGTTCAAGATTAGCTTAATATAGTCTAAATAAATAGAGAGATAATATGATATATACGCACCGCATAGTTTTCTTTATACAAATTTTATAGAATATTTTTTGTGAGAATGCTATACTGTAAGTAGTAATAGGAAAGAAATATAATATGTAATGAAAGGGGTAATATATAATGGAAGTTGTTCGTAAAATTGTAGATGCAAAAAAATTGATGTCTGTGATTCCATTGCCAGAGACTATGCGTAACAGGCGAGTGGAAGTCATTGTATTACCTGCTGAGGAACAGAAAGTTTCTGAGAATTTAAAGAAGAGTGGCAATATAGAATCTTTAGTGGATTCATTAGTAGGAGTTATTCGGGACACGGGTATGACACTGGAGGATTATCGCGCTGAAAGGCTGGGAAAGTATGAGAATCTTGATTGATACAAATGTAATATTGGATGTGTTGTTGAAACGATCTCCATTTTACGAAACAGCGATAGAAGTTTTAAAGTTATCGGCAAGAGATGATATTCAGGAATTTGTTTCAGCTTCAGCAATTACAGATATTTACTACATTGCATATAAGAATTTAAGAGATAAGGCAGCAGTAAGAGAGCTTCTGAAAAAACTGCTTTTGATTGTGTCCGTAGCAGGTGTTTCAGAGGAAGAAATCCAAAAAGCACTGGAATTGGAATGGAACGATTTTGAGGATTCTGTACAGTATTCAGTAGCAGCACTAAATGAGATGGATGGAATAATTACTCGAAATGTAAAGGATTATTCATCAGCAGAAATGCAGGTATGGGAACCGGCTCAGTTTCTTGAAAAAACAAAGTGCTGATTTGCTTACACTTTTGATTACACTCAAAAGAAGGTGTGCTGAACCCTCCTGTTTTTCTAGGTTTGCAGACCTGAATTCCGGTTCGATTCCGGTCTGCGGCATGATTTTAAGTGAGAGAAATGTTGATTTTACAGCGTTTCTCTTATTTTTTTGCTTATAGGTTTTGAACACACTTGAATACAATTTTTACAGTTGTATACCTCATCTGCGTTTCTTTCTTCTTATAATTCAGAGAACAATTATTAAGCCGGAGAACTGATGCCTGATAGAACAGAGATAAGAATAAGCCGGATAAATGCTGAATGTTACAGCATTTATCCGGCCTTTGTCTTGTAAATTTCGCCACATTTAAATATAAAGCACTATACCTGTATTCTGTCTGCAACTTCATTTCCAAGAACAATCTTTCGGTTTGCAGAAGAAATTATAAGAGAATCGTGGAATTTGCGGAGAACACGAATCGTGCTGCCTTCATGAATATCCATATCGTGCATGGATTTCATAACTTCCGGCAGTCCGAACATCCATTTAATGGTGTAAGTGTATCCCTGAGTAGAATCTGATAATGAATGCATAAAAAAACCTCCCTGTATAAAGTAATATGGTAAATAATGTCAGATAATTTATTGCTGTTATTGAAGTAATTGTATATCTATGAGTATTAGTTCGTCAATTATAACATTATTTCATACAATACTTAAATAATCATTCATTTATTCAGATATTTTCAGGGACTTTTTTCCGCATATACATATAATTTATTCGATAAATTTCAGATTATCAAGAGCATAGCGGAGTGCCATGCACATTAATTCATTTCTTGAGCGTCCGCTTTTGGCAGACAAGTCATCATATTGTTCTTGCAGTTCACGTTCAAGGCGAATGGTCATGGTGATTGATTTGTCTTCTTTTTTATCTGTACATTTTGGCCGGACAATAAAGTCGTTTGGCATGATTATCCCTCCTGTATAAACATTTATTAGTGAATGGTTATCATAATTGATATTGCTATAATTTTGATCTCCGTAATCACTGTTATGATATAAAGTATAGTTACACAGGATTGACATTGATATAACACAATTTTATAATACATATTAGTATTACTTTTCTTCGCTTTGAAATAGAAAGGTTATCCTGCGAGACTGTTGTAAGAATTAATTTGATGCGATAGTATGAGTGAGTTATGAATATGTGGGGAATACTTGTAACATCAGAATGCAGTAAATAAATATTTTCAGAGAGACTGGGTAAATATATGGAAAATGTGATTCGGAAATTGTATGGTATGTATATGGATAATGACAATAGAGAAAAAAATGAAATGTCAGTAATGCATGATGATTTATGTAAAGAGAAAAAAGAGAAGGCATACCAGTGCTATCAGAAATTGAGAGTTCAACTGACAGATGAGCTTGCTGAAGAACTGGATGAACTGATGAATAAACATATGGAAATATATCCACAAGAGCTGGAAGAAAGTTTTGCCATGGGATTTAAAACAGGGGCAAGGCTGATGTGCGAGATTTTCAGTGAAGAAACAGAATGATTGTAAAGCAGATATGGCAATTCTCCAGATAAAGTATGATTTTAGAGGATTGCCATAGGTTTGATAAGTGGGTCTGACATATAATTTTTGATAACATGATCAGGATAATTTATGGTTGTTGAACGTTATCAGAAATTGTGAGGTTGTCAGACGTAATTTCATTCAGGAGATATTCTATAGTATGCATATGTTCGTTCATAACTTTTTCTGCAAGAGGTGCATCATTATTGGTTATTGCCTGAACAAGCCGGGTGTGCTGGGAATCAATCTCCGGTGCATCGTTATTTTTCTGCATAAGATAGGAACGTATTCCAACGATCATATTTTCAGTAATCTGTGCAGAGGCATTTAATACACTCAGTATTAATGGATTGGCAGAAATCTGAGCAATTTTCAGATGCAGATCACGATCCAGATCACCGCGGATTTTTTCATCCTGAGTGCTGTCCAGTCTGGCAATGATAAGCTGGAGTTCAGCAGCATCCAGCGGTGTACAGTTTTGGGCGGCGAGAAAAGCAGCTTTGCTTTCCAGTGCGCCTCGAAGCTGCAATGCATCCTGAATTTTGCTGTTGTACATTTGAAATATGATAGACAGAGGTTCAGTAAGACAGCTGTGAAGATCAGTTGCAATATAATTGGCACCGCCATGTACGCTGACAGTAATCCCGAGCAGGGAAAGAGCCTTCAGGACTTCTCGTAATGCTGGTCTGGAGATTCCGAATTCTTCTGCCAGAATACGTTCAGCAGGAAGTGCGTCGCCGGGTTGTAATTCTCCGTTTTGGATATTTTCGATAATTTGTTTCAGAACATCGTTGAATGTACTGGTTTTATCTATTTTTCTAAACATTTATTTTCCTCTTTCCTGGTACATCGTTTCGTAAATAACTATACCTATCGCGTAAGATGCGGATTCGAGTGTGCAGGTATAAAAACGCAGGCGTACGGGCTACGCTGAGGCTTTTATACCTGTGCAATCGGATTTGCAGACAAGTGAGTGGTATAGTTATTTCGAAAACGGTGTACTAACCTTTGTTGTGTTATGCAGCTCTATATCAGATAACTGTTCCGCAGAGATTTCTTTGATTATTAAATAGTTACATACATCTAATATTATAACGGATTGAAAGGGAGATGCAACTGATTCCTACAAAATTTCTAAAAGTGTAAAATTTTTGTGTTGCTGAGAACGGAGTGAACAGTAACAAATTTTTGCAGTTTTTTTATAAATTTTATAATTATATTAGAAATTAGACAAATTTCTCTCACATTTATAGGTTATGATATTTACATCTTAAGGAAATGACGTACCTTAAGAGAAAATCTTTCCTTTCCCTAAAAAGTGTAAAATGAACGTGAATCACCGCTTAGCCGACAAGATCGACGGAGAAGCGGTGATTTTATTATGTCACTGAAGCAGGATTCTTTCTTATAAACCTCTGTAACGATTAAGACAGGCATAAATTTCCTGAATACGGGGAGTAGCGTAACCACAGGAAATTTTTTGATTCTCCGTAAAGAAGGACAGACCATGTAAAGAGAGATTTTTCCAGAGAAACTGCACAATCTCAGGCAGGGTACGTCTGCCGTCTGCCAGATGTTCAACTGCATATTTCAGCAGGAGACCTAAGGCAGCGGTCTGTTCCGCGTCAATAAGCTGTTCTGTATAGCGGAGATCAATCTCCTGTCTGCCGAGAGAGAAGCCATCTGTTCCGGAGATTCTGGTTTTCAGGCGCTCAGGTTTTGCGGCACCGGAATCGGAATGATTTCCACGACTGTTATGTATGAGGCGCTTAGAAGATTCGGCAGGTCTGCTCATAATGCGATGGCTGTGCGGAAGCTGAAAATCAGTAACTGAAACAGCAGGCAGAGGATATTGGCTGCATAATTTTTTGACAGAAGCTGTAATATCTTTTGGAACGTAATTGTCCATCTGGATAATTGTATCTGCAATATGAAAGAATGCCCCGGAACTTCCGGCAACAAGAATTGTAGAAATCCCTGCTTTTTTATAAAGATCCTCTGCACGCTCCAGAAACGGAGTGATCGGCTCTTTCTCACGCTGGATAACCTGCTGCATGAAAGCATCACGAACCATGAAGTTAGTTGCGGAGGTGTCTTCGTCAAGAAGAAAAAGGTGGCTTCCGGCTTCCATGCTTTCTGCGATACCGGCTGCCTGTGAAGTGCTTCCACTGGCATCCAGTGTAGAGAAACAGCGGGTATCTTTCTTGTTTGGAAGATCATTTATAAACATGGAAATATCCACATCCTTGATAAAACGGCCATCTTCTGAACGCAGTTTGACAGCAGTTGCATCTGTGATCACGTATTCACGTCCATCTCCGGGGATATGATTGTATACACCAAGTTCAAGTGCATTCAGAAGCGTGGATTTGCCATGATATCCACCGCCTACGATCAGAGTGATTCCCTTTGGAATCCCCATGCCTGTGATTTTTCCTTTATGGGGAAGATTTATGGAAATGCGCAGACTGTCCGGAGAAGTAAAGGGAACAGAAGCTTTCATAGGGCGGGAGGAAATACCGCTTTCTCTTGGGAGGATGGAGCCGTCGGCTATGAATGCGCAGAGATTTTTTGCGGGCAGCGTCTGACGGATAAATTCCTGATCCTCTGCAAGTTCTATATAATTCTGTAATTCCTTTGCATTAAGGTTGGAATAGAAAAAGGATTTGTGAATGCATACAGGCAGAAAATCAAAAAGGATTTTCTCCAGTTCAATGGCATTGATCGTGCGGCCATTAGCGGGAAAGCCCACAAAAAAGCGGGCGGTTATGCCTTTTTCTGTTATTTCACAGGCTGTCCGGGAAAGAACCTCCTGACCACAGTGGCTGACAGTGAGCAGGCCGCTTTTGCCGGAACCCTTTGCACGAAAGCTGTACTGACTGACCTGTTTTTCAAACTGACGTGTAAGATAGTCGCAAAGAGTAGTCCCTGTAAGTGTATCTTTATAATATTCGACGGGAAATCCGGCATCTCTGTGTGAAATCTGAATGCTGACATGAGAGGGAGAAGCAAAAGGATCTCCCTGCACATGGTCGATGGACAGAATATAATTTCCAAAATGATACAGACCTTTCAGCCCTTTATATGACGGATAACTTTTGCGGTTTATGGAACGAAGCTGCTGACGCAGTTCCTCTGAATTTTTCATGATAGAACCTCCTGGTATTGCAGATATTTTTATAACCATCCTCGTAAATAATGAATTTGAGTGGATTGTTATAGAGTTGTTAGCGTGTGAAACACTAACCTGCCATCAACTATAGCGGAAATGAATCATAATGTCCACTGACAAATAAATATTAATAATATGGAAAATTTTCAGAGGATGTTTTATAATAAAAAACAGGTAATTGTTCAGTACCATTACATACATAATAGCGAACTGATGAATAGTTACCGTTATCAAAGCAATACTATGAATGACAGTCATAAAGAAAGGCGGAACAGTAAATGGAACGTAGAAATGCATGGCTTTCTTATACAGAAGCAGAAGAAAAAGAGCTGGAGCAGGTTGCAAAAGCGTATCGCAATTTTCTTAATGTGGGAAAAACAGAGCGTGAATGTGTGACGCAGATCATCAGAGAAGCACGGGCAGCAGGTTATGAATCTCTGGAAGAGAAGACTGCGAAGGGTGAGAAACTGAAAGCAGGAGATAAAGTTTATACAGTCGGAATGAAGAAGATCATTGCACTGTTTCATATCGGACAGGATGATATTTCTGAGGGAATGAATATTCTGGGAGCACACATTGATTCTCCACGTCTTGATGTCAAACAGAATCCATTATATGAGGATACGGATCTTGCATATCTGGATACCCATTATTATGGCGGTGTTAAGAAATACCAGTGGGTGACTCTTCCCCTGGCAATCCATGGCGTAGTGGTAAAGAAAGACGGAAGTACAGCAGAAGTAAATATCGGTGAGGATGAGGATGATCCGATCGTATATATCACAGACCTTCTGATCCATCTTGCAGGAAAGCAGATGCAGAAAAAAGCGGCAGAAGTGATCGAGGGAGAGAATCTGGACATCCTGATTGGCAGCAGACCACTGAAAGACCTGGAAGATGATAAGAAGAAAGAGGCAGTAAAACAGAATGTACTGAATATCCTTAAAGAGAAGTATGATATGGAAGAGGAAGATTTTCTTTCTGCAGAGCTGGAGATCGTACCGGCAGGAAAGGCAAGAGAGTGTGGTCTGGACAGAAGTATGATCGCTGCTTATGGACAGGATGACAGAGTGTGCGCATATACTTCTTTGCTTGCAATGCTTGAGATGGACACCCCGAAACACACTTCCTGCTGTCTGTTTACTGATAAAGAAGAGATTGGAAGCGTAGGCGCCACCGGTATGCAGTCACGTTTCTTTGAGAACGCAGTGGCTGAACTTCTGGATGCAATGGGATGCTACAGTGATCTGAGATGGAGAAGAACTCTGAAGAATTCCAGTATGCTTTCCTCTGATGTAAGTGCAGGCTATGATCCGGCTTATGGGGAGACATTTGAGAAAAAGAATGCAGCTTATCTTGGAAGAGGTATCGTATTAAATAAATTTACCGGAGCAAGAGGTAAATCCGGCTCGAATGATGCAAATGCAGAATATGTGGCAAGAGTCAGAAATATTTTTGACAGCCATGAAGTTGCGTTCCAGACAGCTGAGCTTGGTAAAGTTGATGTAGGCGGAGGCGGAACAATCGCTTATATCGCAGCGCTTTATGGAATGGAAGTCATTGACAGCGGTGTGGCAGTGCTCAGTATGCATGCACCATGGGAAGTGACAAGTAAGGCAGATATTTACGAAGCTAAGAAAGCATATAAGGCATTTCTGCTGGAAGCATAAAAAGTCGGGCAGATGCGGAATAAAAATATGAAGAAATCGTGGAAGCTGTATCGTTTCTGATAACAGAGACTTGCAGATTCCGCAGATAAGGGCAGAGCTTTTGGAAAACTGAAGCGCTGCCCTTTTAACATATAAGTGAGGCTATGATTGTAAAAGGTATTTCTGATATCTTACGAAAGACAGGTTGCGATTCTGTAAGATCTGGATTGGAGCAGGATATTTAATAGACAGGAGGGAAAGATGGAGGAAGCGCTGATCAGAGTAAAAGATTTGTGTAAAATATATAATCCCGGCGAGAATGAAGTACGGGCGCTGGATCATATTAATCTGGAAATTAATAAGGGTGAGTTTGTTGCTATTATCGGACAGTCAGGTTCAGGAAAGTCTACATTTATGAATATGCTGGGCGGCCTGGATGTGCCTACATCCGGCGAATATTTTCTGAATGGAACTGATGTGTCCACAATGGAAGACAATGAACTCTCAGAAGTCAGAAACCGGGAGATCGGATTTATTTTTCAGGGATTTAATCTGATCTCGAATCTGACTGCAATCGAAAATGTGGAACTACCGCTGGTTTACAGAGGGGTAGACAGAAAAACGAGACATAAGCTGGCAGTAGAATCACTGACCATGGTAGGGCTTGAGAAACGTATGGATCACAGGCCAAATGAAATGTCAGGAGGACAGCAGCAGAGGGTGGCTATTGCAAGAGCAATCGCAGCTCAGCCACCGGTGATCCTGGCAGATGAACCTACAGGAAATCTGGATTCTGCATCCAGTAAGGAGATTCTTCAGATTCTTAAAAGCATGCACGAGCAGGGAAAAACGGTCATATTGATCACACATGATAATGGGATCGCTGCTCAGGCAAGGCGTGTAGTGAGAATTATAGATGGAAAGATAGAATCAGATTTTATCAATAAAGACTATGGGAAAGAAGAATATATAAAAAACCAGCTGGATGCATAAATCCGGTTACAGGGAGACAGATATTATGAAAAAAAAGAAAAGTAAAAAGAAAATTATTATTGGAGCAACAGCTGTTCTTGTTGTTGCCGGCGGAGTTACAGTAGCAGGTCAGAGAAATTCAACAGAAAATCAGATCCCGCAGGTTCAGGTAGTAACTGCAGAGAAAGGAGATGTTGAGGAAATTGTAGATGCTACAGGAACAGTGGGAAGTGAAGAGGAGAAGACCTATTATTCTCCTGTAAATGCAGAGCTGAAAACGGTTTCTTTTGCCCAGGGAGATGTGGTGAAAAAGGGAACAAAACTGATCGAGTTTGATACAGAGAATCTGGAAAAAGATAACCGGAAAGCAGAACTGAATCTGAAATCAACAAAGTATGATACAAAGGATACAAGAAATAAATCTGACAAAGCAGAGAAGAAGCAGAAGGATGCCAAAAAGAATGTTCAGGAGCTTGAGAAGAAAATAAAGGATAAAAAGGCTTATGTCTCGTCTCTGAAATCACAGATTTCAGCGGCAGCAGCAGCGGCACAGCGTGAAGCGGCAGCTCAGGCATCCGCACAGGCAGCAGCTCAGGCTCAGGCACAGCAGCAGGAAGCTCAGGCAAAAGCCCAGGCAGAGGCAAAGAAACAGGAGGAAATCCAGAGTAAATATCAGGCCGCACTTTATACATACAAGACGGAGACTCTTCCGCAGTACCAGCAGCAGCTCTCAGATCTGAATGCACAGTATAATCAGGCACAAAGCGATTATAATCAGGCAGACACCACATATCAGATGGCATTTGCAACATGGCAGGCAGACCCTTCAGATGAGAATACACAGGCTCTGGATAATGCGGAGGCTGCAAGAACACAGGCACAGCTCGCAATGCAGCAGGCACAGCAGACTTATAATGATCTTAAGCAGCAGACACCGAAAATGCCGGTACTTTCTGATTTCACAGAAAGCAGTGCAGATTACTCATGGGGAATTTCAGACGGTTCAGATGCAGATGACAGTGATGGGGAAGATTCTTCCTCCTCCGGATATGATTACAGTGGAAGTGATGGCGGGACAGTAACTGCGGATACTTCTGCTCTGGAAAGTGCGCTTGAGACAGCAAGCGATGAACTTGCAGAGCTTCAGTCAGATCTGGCTTCTGAGAAAACTATCGCAGAGGCAGATTCCACAAGCCTGACAAAAGAAGAAAAAGAGAAACTGAAAGTAACAGATAATCTTTCCGAACTGGACGCAAAATCAGCCGAGGAGCTGGTGAAGGAAGGAAAGAAAGGAATCACCGCAGAATTTAACGGAATCATATCCAAGGCAGATATTAAGCAGGGAGCAGCAGTTACTCAGGGTATGGAACTGTTTACTATTGAGAATACAGACAAGGCAAGTGTGGATGTGACTCTCTCTAAATATGATTATAATACAGTGAAAGAGGGGCAGTCTGTTGAGATTACCTTGGGGGATAATACTTATCAGGGTACTGTAACAAAAATGAGTCATATTGCGGTGCAGAATGAAAAAGGAACGCCGGTCATTTCAGCAACAGTAAGCATTGATAATCCGGATGAAGATATTTTCCTGGGAGTAGATGCAAAGGTTAAGATTTATGCGGCTTCTGCGAAAAATGTGGTGACTCTTCCTGTGGAAGTGGTCAATATCGGAAAAGAAGGCTCCTTCTGCTATGTGATAGAAGATGGACTGGTGACAAAGAGAAATATTACCACAGGAATCAGCTCAGAGGATTATGTGGAAATTACGGATGGAATCAAAGAAGGAGAAGAAGTAATCGCAGATCTGGGTGATTACACAGAGGGAATGGAAGTACAGGCAGTTCCTGAGCAGACAGGAGAGGATGCCGATGAGTAATCTGTATGAATATATCAAGATGGCAGTCCATAATATTATGGCAAATAAGGGACGTTCTTTTCTGACTATGCTTGGCATTATCATTGGCATTGCTTCTGTAATTGCCATTGTATCTGTGGGTGAAGGAACCAAGAACCAGATGAACAGTGAAATTGATGATATCGGCGGCGGGCAGATTGCCATCAGTGTCAGCGATGAGGCACAGACAGACGAGGAGTGGATCACTGCGGATGATGTGGAAGCAATCCGGGCGGTAGACGGTATAGAAGGAGTAAATGTTTCGGATTCATTCAGTGGAGAAACTACCACAGGTAAGGGAAATTTTTCTCTTATGCTGACGGGTGAGGGACCGGATGCAAAGCTGTTAAATAATGCCACCATGAAGCATGGAGTATATTTCGGGGAAAATGAAGTTCAGGAAGCAAAAAATGTCTGTGTGCTTTCCGATGCAGATGCAAAAAGACTCTTTGGCACAGATGATGTGGTTGGAATGACTGTAGATGTCAATTGTTATGGACTGACCAAAAGTCTTCGTATCTGCGGGGTGACAACCCAGAAAGAAAATGGAACCTTTGTCAGTTATACTTATGAGGGAATGCCGGTGACTATTAATGTTCCCTATACTACAATGAATGAATTCACCGGTGTATCCGATTACTTTTTCTCAGTAACAATGCAGGCAGATAAGAGCTTAAACAGTCAGGATGTTGCTGACAAAGTGGTAAAACTGATGGAAAAAAGACATCAGTGTGCAGGAAAAGATTACTTTCAGGTACAGAGCTTTCAGGATATTATGAGCTCTATGAATCAGATGCTGGATATGGTGACTGCTTTTATCTCCTTTGTGGCGGGAATTTCCCTTCTGGTTGGCGGTATCGGCGTTATGAATATTATGCTGGTTTCCGTAACAGAACGTACCAGAGAGATTGGTATCCGTAAGTCGCTGGGAGCGAAAACCTCTTCTATTATGATGCAGTTTCTGGCAGAGGCGGCAATTCTGACGGTGATTGGAGGGGTGATAGGAATTGTTCTGGGTGTGATTGGCGGATATGTGATCTGTTCAATCATAAGCAGCAGTATGGGAATGTCCATCACTCCGGGAATCAGCCTGAGTACAATTATGGCGGCAACTTTGTTTTCCTGTGCAGTAGGAGTATTCTTTGGAATTTATCCTGCGAAGAAAGCAGCAAAACTGAGCCCGATCGAGGCTTTGCGGCGGAATTAATGAAAACAGGACTGCGATGGTATTTTGGTGTACCTGTGTACTGATATCATTACAGAATAGTTGTAAATTGTTATAATTTTGCGAATCAAAAGAAAAAAATAAAAAATTCAAAAAAAGTGTTGACAAATGCTCCAGTATAGAGTAGAATACTCATTGTTGTGAGGGACACGAGATAAGAACTTCACAAGGATGTGCGTTTAGCTCAGCTGGATAGAGCGTTTGGCTACGGACCAAAAGGCCGGGGGTTCGAATCCTCTAACGCACGCTAATAAAAAATAAGACAGTGCATTTGCACTGTCTTATTTTTTTATTCGAGTCCGGGTCGGACTCGAACGGGTTCGATCTACGCTTCGCTCCGGTCGTTGCTAAACGCGTGCCACTGGCACGCAGCAACCTCTAACGCACGTAAAACCGCTAGAAATCAAGGTTTCTAGCGGTTCTTTTTTTGTCTTGACACGATTATCTGACCTTTTGGTTACCCCCGAACGTGTACCCTCTGGAATAATATGATCTAAAGAAAATCCCATCTAACTTATATACATCTGACCCCATTCTTTCATACGTATTTGCAAGATGCAGATAATTCTGGGTCGTATCATAACTGCTATGACCAAGATACAGACGCAGGGACTCAATATCACCACCACCCAGTATAAATGATGTTGTGAATGTATGCCGGAGCAAATGCGGTTTCAGACGGGGAATCTCTGTTTCCTTCCTGATCCGGCTCATGCTGCGTTATTTTTGAGATACATTTGCACAAAAGGGGTTGTCTGGAAATAAACAATTCTAAGGCAAGGAGAGACTTGTTGTCTTGAAACTGTTTATTTTTCGATAACTCTTTTTTACTGGGCGGTCAGCTTTTTATTTTATGATGTAATAAAAATTTGTTTAGTTTTTTTGTTACATGGGAAATTCTGTAAGGAGGGTTCATACTATGGAGGGGAGGGTGAGGATTCTTTGATTGATTCATTGTAGAAAATAAAAAAAGTTTAATCAATTAACTAAAATATGTTGACAAAAAAAGAAAAACGAATAAAATAGAAAATAAATAAGAATATTGGTTTTATAAATGAACATAAACAAGAACGATACAATTAAAAATAAAGAAGGAGGAAACTATGGCGCGAGGAATGAATAGTACGGAAATGCAAAAAAATAACAGAACTCTTGTGCTTAAAATATTGCAGGAACGTGGGATGATTACAAGAGCGGAAATGGCAGCAGAATTAAACCTGCAAAAAGCAACGATCACTAACATTATCAATGAATTCCTGGATATGGGAATAGTTGAAGGTGATGGGGACGGAGTTTCAGGAAGACGTGGAGAAAAATTAAGATTAAAAGTTAATGATATCTATACAATGTCTATAGGAATTACCCGTAAAGATTATCAGTTCGGAATTTTTGATCTGAGAGGGCAACAGCTAGAACATCGTAGATATCAATTTGGAACGGGAGAAACATTTCGGGAGATTGTAGACCGGATAAAAAAGGAGGCAGTTGAACTGTCGGCAAAATATGGAGAAAAACGTATTCTGGGAATTTGCCTGGCAGTACCAGGGTTGTTTATTAATCGTCCGGAAAGAAATGAAGAAATTTTCATGGTTTCGGAATTTGAAGAACTAAGTAATATAGATCTGCATGCAGAACTGGAAGAGGCGCTGGGAAGAAAAATTCTGATCAAACATGATGCGAAACTTTCTGCATATGCAGAATGGCATTGTGCAGAAGAAATAAAAGGAATAGACAGAGGAAGTCTGGCAATTGTCCGATCCAGAGGATATGGAATAGGATGTGGATTTGTTGTAAATGGAAATATTGTAAATGGACATCTTGGTCTGGCTGGTGAAGCTGGCTATATGGGAATTAATTTTAACCGTCATAAAAAGGGAGAGGAAAGAAAGGGAACTCTTGAATATTGTGCAGGAGTAGAAAGTGTTGTGCGTTATATGAAGGAACGCCTATATGAATTTCCGGAAAGTCCTTTGAATGAAGATAGCAATTATATGGATGTTTTTGATGCGTATAAAAAAGGAGATAAGCTAGCAGAATGGGCAGCCGGAAAAGTAAGCTGGATGCTGGGTTATGGAATTGCCAATATTATGTATCTGCTCAATCCTGACTGTATCATTATTGGACCGGATTATCCTGACACGGAAGATTTTATTAATAAAATCCGAAGTGCAGTAAGGAATTTTGTGCCGGAATTTGTAGAGCAGAATGCAGTGATTCGTTATTCAAAGATTAATGAGGACTCATTCTTGCTTGGGGGATATTACTATACTTTTGAAACATTGTGTAAACGGGATAATATATTTGAACTTATTCGGACTGCGAAAGCATTACCGTGATATAGATATAGAAAGTAAAAAATATGGAGGAGTAAATTTATGGAATGTAGCAAAAAAAGAGAATTGCAGTTAATAGCTGCAAAAATTCGGAAAACTGCTTTGCAGACTGTTCAGGCAGCTGGCTCCGGGCATATAGGAGGCTCATTTTCGATAGCTGACATTCTGTCTGTGCTGTATTTTGAAGAAATGAACATTAATCCATCAAATGCAGACGATCCTGACAGAGACAGGCTGGTATTATCTAAGGGACATTGTTCACCTGCTATGTACGCAACATTGGCACTGCGGGGATTTTTTTCGGTAGAACATCTATCTACTTTTCGAAAACTGGAAAGTGATCTTTCCGGACATGTGGAAATTCATGTGCCTGGAGTAGATATGTCTTCAGGTTCTCTTGGACAGGGACTTTCTGTAGCGCTGGGAATGGCTATGTATGCCAAAGCAAAAAAGAAAACATATCGCACATTCTGTATCCTTGGAGATGGAGAAATTCAGGAAGGACAGGTATGGGAAGCTGCTATGTGTGCCGGATTTTATAAGGCTGATAATCTGATTGCTTTTGTTGATAATAACAAATTACAGTTGGATGGATCGTTGGAAGAAGTAATGTCGTCTTATCCCATTGGTGATAAATTCAGAGCTTTTGGGTGGAATGTTCTGGAAATTAACGGACATGATGTGGAGCAAATTGCAGATGCAATTGAACTTGCGTCCAGCATGAAAGAAAAACCGACAGTGATTGTTGCGGATACTGTTAAAGGAAAAGGTGTTACTTTATTTGAAAATAATGTTAATTTTCATGGCGGACAGCCAAAAACAGAGGAGTGGCAGGAATGCTATGCTCAGTTGGATGCTGAAATCGCGGAACTGGAGGACTGAAAATGGGAGAAAATATTTCGACAAGAGCTGCATATGGAAAAGCACTGGCTGAATTCGGCGAAGATGAAAATCTGTTTGTTTTTGATGCAGATTTAAAAAAATGTACAATGACTCTTTACTTTGCGGAAAAATATTCGGAAAGATTCTTTAATATTGGAATAGCTGAGGCAAATATGGTGGATATAGCGGCTGGATTTGCCACGTGCGGGGCGACAGCACTGGTGCATACGTTTGCAATCTTTGCAACAGGGCGCACCTATGATCAGATCCGTAACAGCGTATGTTATCCGGGGTTAAATGTTAAAATTATAGGCAGTCATGGAGGTCTTACTGTTGGAGAAGATGGCGCAACCCATCAGGCACTGGAAGATATTGGGCTTATGAGAGGCATTCCGGGAATGACTGTGATTGTACCATGCGATTCTAATGAAGCGCGCCTTGCTACAAAAGCAATGTTGGCAAAAAATGGTCCATGTTATTTTAGAACTTGTAGGCCGGCGGTAGAATGCGTGACCGATCAGTTTGAAGATTATCAATTTGAGATTGGAAAGGGAGTTCAGCTTGTTGATGGCACGGATGTATCGATTATTGCCTGTGGAATTATGGTGCAGGAAGCATTAAAAGCACAGAAAATGCTTGAACAGGAAAATATTCATGCGAGAGTGATAGATATGCATACCATAAAACCGATTGACCGCGAGATTATTATTAAAGCGGCGCAGGACACAGGAGCTATTGTGACAGTGGAGGAGCATAATGTAATTGGAGGACTTGGCTCAGCAGTTGCTGAAGTACTGATAAAAAACAATCCTGTTCCTATGGAATTTGTAGGGGTACAGGATCAGTTTGGCCACTCCGGTTCACCAGCAGTTTTGTTAAAACATTATGGACTTTCTCCGGAAAATATTGCTGAAAAAGCAAAACAGGTAATTGCAAGAAAATAAATAGGACTAAATGAGAAATGGCGGTTTGAATATTGTTTAATGAATGAACTTACAGGGCGTGGAATATGATATTTCACGCCTCTTTTTTTGCCTTGAAAGAGTTAATTTTACAATGATTGGATAAGAAATAGGTTTTTGGGGCGAATTTTTGTTGTATAACTGGTCTTTTTACAGATAAAACGTATATTGTGAAAACTGTATAGTTTACTGAATGAACTTTTGTGCATATATTATATTGACTTTTTAAAAAGGAAACTGTATTATATACCCATAAACAAAAAAGAAACGTTAAAATAATTAACGATAAACGTTAAAGCAATTAACTATAAAGTTGAAAAAACTAATTAATGGAGGTTGAACATGAAGTGTGCGGTGTTTAATGGAAAATGCGATATGACAATCGACAACAGGGAAATTCCGGAACCGTCAGACGATGAAGTGCTGATTAAAGTAATGGCCTGTGGAGTCTGCGGATCAGACATCCATATTTATCATGGAGATCAGGGATCTACATCAACAACTCCGCCTTTGGTACAGGGACATGAATTTTCCGGAGTAGTAGTGAAAATCGGAAAAGAAGTGACAGAATGTAAGGTTGGAGATAAGGTTTGTGCAGATCCGGCAGATAACTGTAATGACTGTTATTATTGTGCGAATGGAATGATGAGTCATTGTGAAAATATGGGAGCGATTGGAACAAATCGTGATGGAGGATTTTCACAGTATTGCGTAGTACCAGCCAGACTGATTCATCTTCTCGGAGAGGATGTTACTTTTGTAGAAGGTGCTATGGCAGAACCACTTGCCTGCTGTATTAACGGAGCAGACAGAAGTGATATCAAAGTCGGAGATAACGTGGTTGTATACGGCGCAGGAGCAATCGGACTTCTGCTGATGCAACTGGCCAGAATGAGAGGTGCTGCAAGAGTTATTGTAGTAGAGCCATCAGAAGAAAAAAGAAAAATGGCAGAGAAGTTTGGTGCAGCACTTACGATTAACCCAATTGAAAACAAGATAGCGGACGTATTAAAGGCACATAAGCTGAATCATATCCAGGTGGTTATTGAAACTTGCGGACTTAAGAGCACATCTGAAGAGGCAATGGACATTGTAGATCGTCAGGGAACGGTTGTATTATTCGCAGTAACAGCTCTTGATGCAACGATTTCTCTGAAAACATATAATCTGTTTCAGAGAGAAATTACAGTAAAAGGTTCTTTCTGCAGTCCATATGATATGGGAAGAGCAGCAGAGCTGATCAATGCACATGCCATTGATGTAACAACTATGCTTGCAGGACTTGAACCACTGGAAAAATTACCGGAGATTCTTGCTTCAGCAGAACTCAGAGCAAAAGGGAAATATGTTATTCTTCCAAATGGAGAAGAAGGAAAAGGAACAACTGCTACGATGTAACTTTTAGCTGCGGCTATAAGATATAAAAAAGGAGGTTTTTACACATGAAAAAATTAGTAGTTTTGGGATTAGCAGCAATTATGGCACTGGGAGCACCATTTTCTGTATGTGCTGCAGAAGAAGAGGAAACAAAGGTTGAACATCCATCAGGATTGAAGATTGGATGTGCGGTTCAGACCATGAGCAATCAGGTATGGGCACAGCAGATGGAAGAAATTACAAAAGACGCAAAAGAAGATGGAAATGAAGTAACTGTAGTGGAATGTAAAGAAAATGCAAACACACAGATTGACCAGATTGAGAATTTCATTACATCAGGAATGGATGTTATCATTGTACAGCCTGTAGATCCGGATGCCATTGAAGAAGTTTGTAAAGAAGCCATGGATGAGGATATCGAAGTAGTATGCTGGGATGAAAAGATGGAAAACTCCAGTTTTAACTGGGTGATTGAAAACTATGATCTTGGTGTTGAAATCGGAACACAGGCAGCAGATTTTATTAATGAAAAATTCGGTGATGAAGGTTGTGAAGTTGTTGTTCTCGGCTATCCTCAGACACCAATCCTGTTAGAGAGAGAAAATGGAATCCTGGATGCATTAAAAGAAAAAGCACCTAATGCAGAAGTTGTTGCAAATCAGCCGGCAATTGATACCACAGCAGGTCTGGATGCAATGGAAACTATTCTTCAGGCACATCCGGATGTTAAAGTTGTATGCTGCATTGGCGGTGGCGGTGCCGCAGGAGCAAACGAGGCATTAAAGGGTGCTTATGGAAGCGAAGTTCCGGACGATGTTGGAATTTTCTCAACAGACCTTACTGATGAAGCAATTGCTTCTATGCAGAATGGAGAATTTGACCGTTGTGTAGTAGCTATTACAGGTAATGCATTTGTATGCGGAGATGTTATTTATGATCTTTCCATGCGTTATGCAGCAGGAGAAGAGTTGGATCATGAAGTTTACAGAGATCTGATCCCGGTTACTCCGGATAATCTTGAGGAAATGATTGCCGAATAATTTTACTGAACAAAAAAGCAGCTATTATGGTGCGGTCAGGTGTATGTCAGATAACAGTCAGCATCTGCCGCACCTTTTGTTTCTCAAAATGCTGTAAAATTCTTATAACTGTAAAGAAAAAAAGGAGGGAAGAGTGTGTCTGATAATATTCTGGAATTAAAACATATTACGAAACTTTATCCCGGTGTGGTTGCTTTAAATGATGTTTCGCTTAATGTAAGAAGGGGAGAAATTCATGCTCTGGTTGGTGAGAATGGAGCTGGAAAATCTACTTTGATTAAGACTTGCAGTGGTGCGATAATTCCTACGGAGGGAGAGATTGTAGTTAACGGGAAATCATTTACAGGAATGACACCGCAGACATCAGAACAGAACGGAATTGGAGTTATCTATCAAGAGTTTAATCTTGTTGGTGACCTTTCTGTAGCTGAAAATATTTTTCTTGGAAGAGCAATCCGTAAAGGGGTTGTGATAGATCTGAAAGCAATGGAAAGAGAATCAAAGAAAATACTGGATTCTCTGAATATTAAAATCAGCCCTAAAACATTGGTAAAAACACTTAGTGTCGGATATCAGCAGATGGTGGAAATTGCAAAAGCTGTTTCTCAGAATGCGAAACTCCTGATTATGGATGAACCATCAGCACCTCTGACAAGTGCGGAAGTAGAAGCGATGTTTGCAATTGTTGATAAGCTGAAAGCGAGCGGAGTAAGTATTATTTATATTTCGCACCGTCTTGATGAAATCTTTCGTTTATCGGACAGAATTACAATTCTTCGAGATGGTCAGTATGTTACTACTCTTAACACAAATGAAACGAATAAAGATGAACTGGTGAAATATATGGTAGGTCGTCAGCTGACAGAAGTATATCCGAAGCGTGACAGTTCCTGCGTAAAAGATGAAGTAATATTTGAAGCTGTAAATGTATCAGGAAACGGAGATAAAAATATTTCATTTAAAATCCATAAAGGAGAGGTACTTGGACTTGGAGGTCTGGTAGGTGCCGGACGAACAGAATTTGCAGAATTAATGTTTGGAATGAAGCCCAAAACAGCTGGAAAATTTATCTTTAAAGGAAAAGAAATTTCTCCAAAAACACCAAAAGATGCTATTGAACTTGGAATCGGACTGGTTCCGGAAGACAGAAAAAAAGAAGGTGCACTTCTTGGCATGAGTATCAGATGCAATATTAACATGCCTGTTTATCCGAAAATATCCAAGGCATCTGTAATCAATGAAAAGAAGGAAGAAGAAATAGCTCAGACATATCGAAAGGAAATTTCGATAAAAACGCCAACACTTGATCAGCTGGTAAAGAATCTCAGTGGTGGTAATCAGCAGAAAGTAATACTTGCAAAATGGCTGGCAGCAGATTCAGAACTTCTGATTTTTGATGAGCCAACCCGTGGAATCGATGTAGGTGCGAAACAGGAAATCTATACATTGATTAATCGCTTGGTAGAGCAGGGTAAAACTGTCCTGATGATTTCTTCAGAAATGGAAGAGTTAATGGGAATGTCTGACAGAATTCTTATTCTGGCAGAAGGAAATATGACAGGTGAACTGAATAAAGAGGAATTTGATCAGGAGCGCATTATGCAGCTTGCTTCTATAGAAAAGGGGGAATAAAAGATGAATTCAGTTATCAATAAAATCAAAGGAAGAGCTATTTACGCATTTCTTGTGCTGATGCTTATTTTCTTTACAATTATTAATCCAAACTTTCTTACAGTGAAAAACCTGCTGAATGTTGCAAAACAGGTTTCCATTTTTGGTATTGCTTCTGTAGGTATGACATACGTTATCCTCCTTGGAGGAATTGATCTGGCAACAGGATCAATTATTTCTTTTGTAAATATTGTCTGTGCATATTTTATGGTAAATATGGGAATGAATGTGGCTCTTGCAGTAATACTTTCATTGCTCATCAGTACATTTATCGGTTTTCTGAATGGTATTATCATCGCAGAACTTCGTATGCCAGCATTGATCGTAACTTTTGCTTCTCAGACTATTTTTGCAGGATATGCGTATATTATTTGCGGCGGTGTTCCGATTTCACGTATGCCTGAATCCTTTTTGAAACTGGGACAGGGATATGTAGGACCGATTCCGGTTCCTGTAATTGTCATGGTCATTATTTTTGCAATTGGTACATTTATTCTTAATAAAACATATTTTGGACGTTATTTTTACGCATTAGGTGGTAATGAAGAAGCGGCACTTCTTTCTGGTATTAAAGTAAAAGTTGTAAAGTGTATAGTATATTCTCTGTCAGGATTATTTGCAGGTATTGCAGGTCTGGTTATGCTGGCCCGTGCTAATACAGCACAGCCGAATGCAGGTGTGGGATATGAATTTGATGTTATCACATGTGTAGTACTTGGCGGTGTCAGCGTAAATGGTGGTTCAGGTAAAATGTCAAACGTTATCGCAGGTGTCCTGATCATTGGTGTATTAAGTAATGGTATGGTTCTGATGAATATCAGCTCATATATGCAGATGGTAATCAAGGGAATTATTCTTCTTCTGGCAGTAGGCGCTGACTGTGTTCAGCAGATGAACCTTCAGAAAGCAAAATCAATTGCATGATTAAAGAATAACTGATTGTATAATAAGGAGGAAAAGAACATGGAAGGTAATATGAAAGTAGCAATCATGACGGATGTCATGAAAATGGATATGACAACAAGACCGATTCCTCAGCCAAAAGAAAATGAGGTTCTGGTTAAAATTGAACATGTAGGGGTATGCGGCTCGGATCTTCATTATTTTGAAGCAGGTGGAATTGGACGTAATATTGTTCATCCTCCATTTGTACTTGGACATGAAGCAGGTGGAACAGTTGTAGAAGTTGGAAAAAATGTTACACATTTAAAAGTTGGAGATAAAGTTGCACTGGAACCGGGAAAGACCTGCGGACATTGTGAGTTCTGCAAAACTGGAAGATACAATTTGTGCCCTGATGTCATTTTCTTTGCAACTCCACCGATAGATGGAGTATTTCAGGAATATGTAGCACATGAAGCTGCACTTTGCTTTAAGATTCCTGACAATATGGATACTATGGAAGCTGCTCTTATTGAACCGCTGGCAGTTGGTATGCATGCTGCAAGACAGGGGGATGCGCATTTAGGACAGACGGCGGTCGTTACAGGTGCCGGATGCATTGGGCTTGTTTCTATAATGTCATTAAAAGCCATGGGTGTTACAAGAATTATAGCAGTAGATGTTCAGGAAAAACGTCTTCAGAAAGCTCTTGAACTTGGTGCTACAGATGTTATCAATGGAAAAGAACAGAATACGATTGAAGAAGTTCTTCGTCTGACAGGAGGTGCAGGAGCTGATCTTACGATAGAAACAGCCGGAACCGAGATTACAACAAGACAGGCAATACATTTTGCAAAACCAGGTTCTATAATCGTGCTTGTCGGTTATTCCGCATCAGGAGAAGAAACCTTACCTATGAGTCTTGCTCTGGATAAAGAGCTGACATTTAAAACAGTTTTTCGTTATCGACATATTTATCCTGTCGCAATTGAAGCAGTCGCAGCCGGAAAAATCAATGTAAAAGGGATTGTAACAAATGTTTGGGATTTTGACGATATCGAAAATGCGATGATTCAGAGTGTAAAAGATAAAGCAAATATTGTAAAATCAGTAATTAAAATTGGTTGATAAGGAAACTTGCGGATGGAAAGAAAATATGTAATCGGATTAGATTATGGAACATTATCTGGACGGGCTATTATAGCTGACTGCAGAGACGGTGCGGTTCTGGCTTCAGTAGTAAAAGAATATGCGCATGGTGTTATGAGTGAATGCCTTCCGGATGGAACAGAACTTACCGGTACGGGCTGGGCTTTACAGGATCCAGAGGATTATATTGATGTTTTAAAATATATTATTCCTGAAGTAGTGGCACAGTCTGGAATTTCTCCAAAAGACATTATTGGAATGGGGCTGGACTTTACATCCTGTACGATGCTTCCTGTTGACAAAGATAATGTTCCCTTATGTATGATAGAAAAAAATAAATCGAAACCCCATGCATGGGTAAAACTATGGAAACATCATGGGGCACAGGAACAGGCAGATAAAATAAATAAATTGCTGGAAAAACGGGGAGAAATTGATAACATTCAGTTTGGTGGAAAAATATCCTCAGAACTTCTTCTTCCTAAAATTTTACAGATTGTTGAGGAAGATCCGGAAATTTATGATGAGGCGGACGGGTTTCTTGAAGCAGGAGACTGGTTGACGCAAATCTTAACAGGCGGAAGAAAACGGTCTGGTAATTTAGCTGGATATAAAGCGATGTGGACACCGGAAACAGGATATCCGTCAGAAGATTTTCTGGTAGAATTGTCACCTAAGCTGAAAAATTTAACAAATGATAAACTGGGAAGTGAGATTACACTGGCAGGACAGCCGGTTGGATATCTGTTGGAAGAATGGGCAGATAAACTTGGACTCTGCGCAGGGGTACCGATAGCAACCGCAGTTATTGACTCTCATGCAGGAATGCCGGGAAGTGGAGTAAGTAAACCAGATCAGATGATGATGGTAGTTGGAACTTCCAGTGTTTTACTGGCTTTATCTGATGAGGGATATGCCAAGAATGGTGTGGTAAGTGGAATTAAAGGAGCAATTCTTCCCGAGAAATATGCATTGGAATCAGGTCTGGCTGCAGTTGGAGATATGCTTGGATGGTTTGTTGATAACTGTGTATCCTGGGAATATAAACAGATGGCAGATCAGGAGGGGATGGACCTGCATTCATGGCTCACAAGAGAAGCCTGGAAACTTCCGCCTGGAGGAAGTGGATTAATTGCACTGGACTGGTGGAATGGAAATAAAACTCCATATGTAGATGGCCGTCTGTCAGGTGTGCTTGTAGGCTGCACGTTACTTACAAAACCTGAGGAAATTTATCGGGCTTTGATTGAATCGACTGCGTTTGGAACCAGAAAAATTATGGAACTGTTTGCTGAATCCGGAACCAAAATCCATACCATTATAGCCAGTGGCGGGATTGCAGAGAAAAACGCACTTCTGATGCAGATTTATGCAGATGTTTTGAACTGTGAGATTCGCATATCCGGAACAGACCAGACAGCAGCACTTGGTGCGGCTATTTATGCAGCTGTTGCTGCTGGAGAAGAGTGTGGAGGATATAAAACTATTCAGGAGGCGGTTGCCAGTATGAGTCATCTAAAAGAAATAGTTTATCGTCCGGAAACTGATAAAGTAGAAAAATATAACAGGTTGTATCAGGTATATGGCGATTTAGTGAAAATGTTCAACCCGAAAAAGAATACAATCATGACGACATTAAATGGATTTCATTAAAAAATAAAAAGCAGTTATCTGATATTCTTGTAGCTGTGATAAAAGTTTATTTTGTAAGTGGATAAAATAAAAATCTGCAGAAGATGAACTGCTCCCCGTCAAGTAGACAATTGAAAAAATATAAATTTTTCCTGCCAGTAGAAATTATCTGCTGGCAGTTTTTAGGCAGCTTGCAAGTAAATTTCGTGTTTTTCCATCGGTGTTAAAATTCCGAGATTCCTTTGCAAGTGTTTATTGTTGTAGTAATCTATATAATCTTCAATCATTTTTACGAGAGTACCCCTATCAGTGAATCGTTTTCCATAGTATCGCTCTCTCTTCAGAATTTCCCAAAAGCCTTCCATTGGTTCATTGTCGATACATTTAGCAACTCGCGACATGCTTTGTGTTATTCCGGTATTTACAAGTTTTGTATGAAATGTCCTGTTCGTATATTGGAATCCCCTGTCACTGTGAAACAGTGGCTGCGCACCAGGATTTCTAAGTAAAGCATTGTCTACCGTATCAAACACCAAAGCATTGTTGTTCTTATCACGAATAACATACGAAACAATCCGTCTATCATATAGATCCAGTATTGCACTTAGATAAACTTTATGCTTTTCCATTCCAATATAATAATGGAATTCTGTCACATCAGTGAGCCATTTTTCATTTGGTGCTTTGGCAGTGAACTCCCGATTAAGTATGTTTTCCGCTATATACTGAGGGTTTGCAGCCTGTCTTGTGCATCCGTTGTTAGAATACTTGACAGTTGATTTTATATTAAGTTTACGGCAAATGCGTAGTACACGTTTATCGTTTACATCAATACCATGATATCGTTCCAAATCATCTCTGATTCTTCGATAGCCTTTATCCGGTGAGTCTGTATGAATCTTTTCTATCTCGTCAGCAATAAGCCTATTCTTTTGCTCACTTTTAGGAATTTCTCTGTGTAGCCATTTATAATAAGCTGCTCTAGAAACATTACCAAGTTTACAAAGTGCAGCAACTGAATAATTATGATCTTCATGTTCTTCTTTGATTGCCTGATATATATGTTCATGACGGACCAGGCTTAGCCCCGCCTCCTCTCTATTTCTTCGAGTTTTTTTAAAAAAGATGCCTCCATTTCAGCACGTTCTTTCTCTGCTTTTAAAATTTTAACTTCAGCACGCAACTTTTCTAATTCACTCATCTCATCGGGACGTTTTCGTTTGCCACGGTTATCTCTTAAAGCTTCCACTCCACCAGCTTCATATTTGACTATATAATTGCGAGCCTGTTGATAGGACACCTGGTATTGTTCTGCTGTTTGGGCATAATTACGATCATGTGCGATACAATACTGTACTATTTCAACCCGTTCTTCAAAAGTGGTTTTTCTTCCTTTGGTCATGACAATGCTTCCTCCTGTTCCAGAAGATTTTAATTCTTCATGACCATTATACTTCTTTATCCAGATTTGTAACTTAGCTTTTGAACGGATTCTATATTTTTACAAATATCATCTTGAGAACCATAGCCTGCTAAATAATCTAAGACTGCTTGTTGTTTCAATTCTTTGGAATATTTTTTATTTCCTTTCAATGTGAATGTATTTGCTCCCATAGATTCATAGTTTCGAATCCATTGTTGGACAGATGCAAGACTTACATCAAACATATCGGCAATTCGCCGTTGGCTTTCTTTTCCATCCAGATATAGATTTACAGCATATATCTTATCCTCAACAGATACTTTTCTTTTAGACATAAAATATGCTCCCTCCTAAGTGACAAGTTTTTATTATTTCACTTGTCTACCTAGAAGGGAGCATATCAAATTTGATGCGACGGCCCCTTTTTGCTTTATAGGAAAGGTTTGGATGAAGCTACTGGTGAAAAAGAATACACCATGCTATGGAAACAAAAATAGAAATCGGAAGTTGGAGGATACACGCATGAAAATTGTAATCATTAGTGGAAGTGCCAGAAAAGGAAATACGCTGGCAGCAATCAATGCATTTATAAAAGGAGCGTCAGAAAAGAATAAAATTGAAATCATTGAACCCGACAAACTCAACATTGCACCATGCAAGGGATGTGGTGTCTGTCAATGCTCTAAGGGATGCGTCGATAAGGATGATAC
>ENA-UPXC01001309-UPXC01001309.1-human-gut-metagenome-genome-assembly--contig:-NODE-1309-length-36917-cov-4.774484_pt1 | contig 36917 bp, 36 predicted proteins | sample MGYA00250047_ERZ773371 | MGnify/ENA primary metagenome ERZ773371 (study PRJEB29103, sample SAMN06111975) | human gut metagenome | biome: human gut; feature: ankylosing spondylitis patient; material... | reverse complement strand
GTCTGCCCAAAATCAGGGGCAGTATTATAAATAGCAGAATTATCCGGGATGAGATTCTGCCGGAGTATGGTTCCTGGGATGCGTATGTGTGGAGTTTTACCGGGGGAAGAACGGTTTACGAGCCGCCCGGTATAGTTACAAATCAGTACAGTGATGCCATGGCGGAGGATTTAAAGCGCAGGGGTGCGAGATATGCGGGGTCTGTGTCAATTTTTTCTTATCTGCAGGCGGTTGGTGTGATAAATTCGCACAGCAAGGAGTGTTTCTGTTATAAAGAATTGGAAGAACAGCCGTAGCTTTATCATCTGACGGTAAATTTCATGCAGACTCCGATGGGAGTAGAGAAGGACCGGATTTGTTTTTCGTGGAAAATGTGTGCGAAGAAAAAATGCGTGGAGCAGGAGGCATATCAGATTTCTTTAAAATGTGCGGGAGAGGAAATATGGAACAGCGGAAAAGTGATTTCCACGCGTTCCGTAGGGATAGCATTAGGTAAAATTTCTTTGAAAGCGGGGACAAGATATACCTGGCAGGTAACAGTCTGGACGAAAAATTCTTACAATCATTTCTCCTATGGCACAGTGGCAGAATGGATGCACCGCTATATGGCAGGAATTTCTTCCGAGGACTGTTTTAAAAAATGCATAATCTATTTGATAAACATAATACTTTGTGATAAAATAAAAAAATATATTTTAAAAAATTCATAGAGTATTATAAAAATACAATATATTGTGTAGAAATTAAAACAGGAGATGATGTGTAATGAAGCATTATGAAAGTTTATTGGAAAAGGGGTGTTTTTCAAGAAATCAATTAATAGAAATTGTAGGAACACCAGGCATAGCAAATCAGGTAATTTATGAATATCAGAAAAAGGGACTAATAGAAAAAGTAAAAAGAGATTTTTATGTGGTAATCAGCATAGAAACAAAACAGCCGGTTCTTTCCCGTTATCAGATAGGCTCTAATTTATTTTCGGATGCTTATATTACGCATCATAGTGCTTTTGAAGTATTTGGATATGGAAATCAGGTGTTTTATGAGTGTTATGTTGCAACTGAAAAACGGTTTTTGGATTTTGAATATGATGGGGTGTTATATCATCGTGTAGAATGCAGACCTGGTACAGAAGTAATACAACAGGGAAATATACGGGTAACATCCATGGAACAGACAGTGGTTGATAGTATTCGGGATTTTGAAAAAATTGCCGGATTGGAGGAAGTAATCCGTTGTATAATGTTAATTCCGGGGCTGGATGAGCAAAAAATACTGAGGTGTCTTGCAAGAAATAAGAATGGATTTTTATATCAGAAATGTGGGTATCTTTTTGAAAAAATGAGTCAGGAGTTCCAATTTTCAAAAGCCTTTTTTGAGGAGTGTGAAAAATATTCATCAGATGCAAAACGTTATTTAATGAAAGAGTTACAGGATAATGTATTTCATAAACGGTGGAAGCTTTATGCTCCCCAATCATTAGAAAAATTGATAAATAAAGGAGTTGGCGATTATGATGCAATTGGATAGAGTGACTCTTGGAAGAATGGCAAAAGAATTAGGATTTGTAAGGGATACACTGGAAAAAGTCTGCCGTCTGGCGGATGTTTTGAAGTTTATGGAATCTGATGAACTTCTGACACAAGCGATTGCTTTAAAGGGTGGTACAGCCATTAATCTTACGATTTTTGATTTGCCAAGGCTTTCTGTCGACATTGATTTGGATTATTGCAGAAGTATTATGAGAAAAGAAATGCTTGAGGATAGAGAGGCTATTACAGAAAAAATCAGTAAGTATATGCTTGCAAATGGATATGTTTTAAGCCCAAAATCCAAGAATTATCATGCATTGGACTCATTTGTATATGAGTATGTGAATTGTGGAGGAGTGAGGGATAATCTTAAAATAGAGATTAATTACATGCTTCGTTGCCATGCGTGTCCAGTAGCAAGAAGGGAAGTAAAACTGCCATGGAATGAGGAGATATTAACGGTGCTTTCGGTAGCACCGTTAGAAATATTTGCTTCAAAAACCGTAGCATTGCTTACAAGAACAGCCCCCAGAGATTTATACGATATGCATAATATGGTCAGATATGGATTGTTTGATGAAAGCGAGGAAGAAGAGTTTCGTAAATGTGCTGTGTTTTATAGTGCAATCGGAGCGGCCAGACCGCCAGAAAAATTTGAACTTGATAATATAGGAAAGGTGTCATCTCAGCAGATTAAACGGGATTTAGTTCCGGTACTTCGTAAGGGAGAAAGGTTTAATTTAGATACAGTTCAGAAAGAAGTCAGGGAATATCTTGCAGCTATTTTAGTACCGACAAAAGAAGAAAAAAAGTTCTGGCAAGATTTTTCGGAAGGAAGATATTGTCCGGAGTTAGTATTTGGGCAGAGCAATGAACTTGCCAATATTGCACAGCATCCAATGGCATTATGGAAGTGCAGGGATAACAAGGATTCTGGTGAATACGATAAATGAAAAAACGAATCAATAAGCAGAATTGACAGAATAAAATAACATTGTTATAATAACAACGTTATTAAAAGGAGGAAGGAAATGCGCAGGGAAACCAAAGGAGTGACGGAGACTTTGCTGGAGACGGCAAAGAAGGAATTTTTGAAATGTGGTTTTCGCGGGGCAAGCCTCAGAAGGATATCGGCTGACAGCGGAGTGAGTACCAATTCAGTTTATACGAGATTTGGCGATAAAGCAGGATTGTTTTCAGCGATTGTGAAGCCGGCGGCAGACGGGCTGATGGATATTTATCTGGAAAGTATCCGTACCGCAGAGAGTAAAGAAAGTATTTCGCTTGCTATGGAAGAAGGAAATGAGGGAACGGACCGGGTTCTGGAATATGTTTATCAGAATCTGGATGAATTTCGATTGATTTTCTGTCAGGCGCAGGGAACAGAATATGAGAATTATTTTGACCGGCTGACAGAGATTGAGGAGAGCTATTATAAAAAATTTGCCGGGCAGTTTACCGGAAAGCAAAATCAGCCGGCTGATTTTTTTATTCATGTGTATTGCCGGATGGGCTGGCAGTATATTTACGAACTTGTGACTCATGAAAAAACTTATGAGGAAGCAAAGCATTTTATGCAGAATGTCAGGGTATTTCACAATGCAGGATGGAACGCGATGGTGGAGTTTTTGAACCGGACCGCAGAATGAAATATGGAATGAATATTTGGGCAGTAATAAAATACTGCCTTAATAAATACATATGGGTTAGTTGAAACTAATTCATGAAAGCTTTAAAGGAGGTTAATTATGAAGGAAAAAAAGAAAAGTGCGCTGTCAAGACTGATGGACATTGCGGGAAATCATAAGTACCTGTCTTATCTGTCCTGTGTTCTGGCAGCAGTCAGTGCGTGGATTGCGCTGATTCCGTTTTATGATGTGTTCTGCATCATAAAAGAAATTCTGGAGGTTCGGCCGGATTTTGACCGGGCGGTACATATTACATCTTACGGCTGGCAGGCGGTGGGATTTGCCCTGCTGTCCATGGTGTTTTATATTGCGGCGCTGATGTGTTCGCATAAGGCGGCGTTCCGGGTTCAGGCAAACCTGCGAATCAAAATGATGGAACATATCATGAAGCTTCCGCTTGGTTATGTGGAGGCGGAGGGAACAGGAAAAATCAGGAAGATAGTGACAGATTCCACTGCAGCAACGGAAACATACCTGGCGCATAATCTTCCGGATAAAGCAGTTTCCTATGCGACTCCGGTCGGATTGCTGGCGATGATGCTTGTATTTGACTGGCGACTGGGACTTATCAGTCTGATTCCGGCAGTTCTGGCGTTTGTCCTGATGGGGACGCTGATGATGGGGCCGAAGATGGCGGAGGATATGAAGCAGTACCAGAATGCCCTTGAAACCATGTCCTCAGAGGCAGTTGAGTATGTCAGGGGTATTCCGGTGGTAAAAACATTTGGTCAGACGGTATTTTCCTTTAAGAGATTTAAGTCTGCTATTGATGATTATGAAAAATGGACACTGGATTACACCAAAAGCATGATGAAGCCGATGATTGCATTTACCACGGCAGCAAACGGAATCTTTGCGGCATTGATTCCTGCGGCCTATGCTTTTGCAGGAAAAGGTGTTACGGACACACTGATTTTAAATATTATCTTTTATGTATTAATTACTTCTATCCTGACAGTTACCCTGATGAAGATTGCCTATGCCGGGGAATCTCAGATGATTGTGGAAGACGCGTTAAAGAGAATGGACGATATTCTGGACGTTGCACCTCTGGCTGAGGCAGGAAAAAAAGAAGTGCCAAAGGATGCATCTGTGGAATTAAAGAATGTTGCATTTGCTTATGATGACACAAAGGGAAATGCGATTGATGGCATTTCATTAAATATCAGGGCCGGAGAACATATTGCTCTGGTCGGTCCGTCGGGAGGCGGAAAAACAACGCTTGCTTCCCTAATTGCGAGGTTCTGGGATGTGAAGAGCGGTGCGGTAAAAATCGGTGGTGTGGATGTAAAAAATATCGACAGCAAAGAACTGATGAACCATGTATCCTATGTATTTCAGGACAGTAAGCTGTTAAAAACAAGTATTCTGGAAAATGTCCGCATGGGAAGGCCGGATGCGTCGGAACAGGAAGTCTTGCAGGCATTAAAAGAAGCGCAGTGCATGGATATTCTGGAAAAATTTCCGGATGGCATAAATACAATTATCGGATCAAAAGGAATCTATGTATCCGGCGGAGAGGCACAGAGACTTGCCATTGCAAGGGCATTTCTGAAAAATGCACCGGTTCTGATACTGGACGAAGCCACGGCATTTGCAGACCCGGACAATGAAGTGCTGGTGCAGAAAGCATTTGAAAATCTTTCCAGAAATAAAACAGTCATTATGATTGCCCATCGTCTGTCCACTATCACAGGTGCGGACAGAATCTATGTGTTAAAAGATGGAAAAATCGCAGAGGAAGGCACACACGAAGAACTGACAAAGCAGAATGGAATTTATACCCATATGTGGAAAGAATACAATCAGTCCGTTAATTGGAAAGTGGGAAGGAGAGGTGAATCTGTATGATTGAAAAATTAAAGCATAAATATGCCCTGTCAGAAAAAGGTGCAAAGGATATGGTGCGGGCATTTGTGGCGGTGACACTGGCAAACCTTGCCCTGATGGTGCCGGTAGGCCTGCTGTATGTGCTGGCATCCTGCCTTCTGGACGGAAGTCTGCCAAAAGAAAAACTGCCGTTTTTTATTATCGGTATCATTGTGGCATTGCTCCTGATTATTGTAACGACCTATTTCCAGTACAATTCCACCTTTATGGCAACTTATGTGGAAAGCGGGGTAAGAAGACGTACACTTGCAGAAAAATTAAGAAAATTACCATTGTCCTTTTTTGGTAAGAAGGATTTATCCGACCTGACCAATACCATTATGTCCGACTGTGCGTTGCTCGAAACAGCCAGTTCCCACTGGATTCCGGAACTTGTCGGTGCATTTTTATCCACAACAATTATTGTTGTCAGCCTGTTTGCATTTGACTGGAGAATGGCACTTGCCGCCGTATGGGTAATGCCGGTTGCGTTTCTGGTAGTATTTTATTCCAGAAGTGTGATGAATAAAATACATGAAAACTCTCTCAGCTACAAATTAAACTGTCTGGATGGCATACAGGAAGGACTGGAAACCATAAGGGATTTGCGTTCCAACAATATGACGGACGCATACAGAAAAGGATTAAATAAAAAAATCAAAGATGTGGAAAGATATGCACTGGTTTCGGAATTTACCAATGCGGCATTTGTCTGCTCGGCACAGATGATATTGAAACTGGGAATCGGAACCGTGGCAGTTATCGGCAGTATGCTTCTGGTCAAAGGAGAAGTCAGTGTGCTGACTTTCTTTATGTTCCTGCTGGTGGTTACCAGAATGTATGAGCCACTGCAGATTTCCCTGCAGAATCTGTCAGCTATCATAAGCCTTGACCCAAGCTGCAGACGTATGGATGAAATTCTCTCCCACGAGGAGCAGAGCGGACGTGAAACACTGGATAACAAAGGATATGATATCTGTTTTGACCACGTTGCATTTTCCTACAAGGCAGGAGAGCAGGTGCTTCGTGATGTCAGCTTTACGGCAAAACAGGGAGAAGTGACGGCACTCATCGGTCCGTCCGGCGGTGGAAAAACAACTGTATCAAGACTGGCTGCAAGGTTCTGGGACAATGAAAAGGGAAAAATTACCGTTGGCGGAATGAATGTGTCGGAAATTGACCCGGAAAAACTGTTATCCCTTTATTCCATCGTATTTCAGGATGTCACATTATTTAACAATACGGTTCTGGAAAATATCAGAATCGGAAGAAAAGATGCGACAGATGAGGAAGTAAAAGCTGCTGCAAAACTTGCACACTGTGAGGAATTTGTGGAGAAACTGCTGGGTAAGTGGAATACCATGATTGGAGAAAACGGTTCGGAGCTGTCCGGCGGAGAAAGACAGAGAATATCCATCGCCAGGGCATTTTTAAAGAATGCGCCAATTATTCTGATGGACGAGGCGACAGCTTCTCTGGACGTGGATAATGAATCCGTCATTCAGGAATCCATCTCAAAACTTATCCGCAACAAAACGGTGTTAATTATCGCCCACAGGATGAGAACGGTGGATAAGGCGGATAAAATAGTAGTATTAAAAGACGGTGTTGTGGCAGAACAGGGAAGTCCGGCAGAACTCAAAGCCAGAGACAGCATTTACAAACATATGATGGATATGCAGATATTGTCAGAGCAGTGGAAATATTAGCTTGTCAGATGGAACATTTTCCGATATAATGATTTGCGGAATTGCGGCAGAAACCGTAGTTCCGCAAATTTTATGGGTTATAAAATTACTAATCTGCGGATAAAATCCGTCATGCAGTACAAAAGTACAGAAAACCCGAAATTCAGGAGGTTTTTCATGGACGAAACAAGTAAAACAATTCGTGATGCCAGAAGCCTTGGTATTCCGAAGATGCTGCTGTTGGGATTACAGCATATGTTTGCCATGTTCGGTGCAACGATACTTGTTCCGATACTGGTCAATAACTATTTTAACGGAGAAGGGCTTTCCGTTTCCGTTACATTATTTTTTGCAGGTGTGGGTACGTTATTCTTTCACATCTGTACAAAGTTAAAAGTACCGGCATTTCTCGGTTCTTCTTTTGCATTTCTCGGTGGATTTGAAACCGTTGCAAATCTGGATACCGGTATTTTTGCAGATATGAGCATGGGCGAAAAGCTGCCGTATGCCTGCGGTGGAATCGTAGTAGCAGGTGTTCTTTATCTGATACTTGCAGTAATTATTAAAATGGTAGGAGTAAAGCGTGCCATGCATTTTCTTCCGCCAGTTGTGACCGGACCGATTATTATCTGCATCGGTCTCAGTCTTGCACCGTCTGCGGTAAGCAATGTACAGACAAACTGGCTGCTTGCCATTGTGGCATTTGCCATCATTGTTATCTTTAATATCTGGGGAAAAGGAATGTTTAAAATTATTCCGATTCTTCTGGGAATTGCCGGTTCTTATGCGGTGGCACTGATTCTTCATGCCTGTGGCATTACCAATCCGGACGGAAGTGCAATCTTTGATTTTGCCGCTGTTGCAAGTGCTTCCTGGGTGGACATACCGCCGTTTCAGCTTTGCAAATTTAATCTGACTGCCATTCTTGCCATGGCACCGATTGCAGTAGCATCCATGATGGAGCATATCGGAGATATTTCTGCTATTTCCGCTACGGTCGGAGAAAACTTTGTAGAAGACCCGGGACTTCACCGCACCTTAATCGGAGATGGTCTGGCTACTTCCATATCAGCATTGTTTGGTGGTCCGGCCAATACAACTTACGGTGAAAATACCGGTGTTCTGGAACTGAGCCGTGTGCATGACCCGAAAGTTATCCGCCTGGCAGCCTGCTATGCCATTGTGTTAAGCTTCATTCCCAAATTTGCACAAATCATCAGCACCATGCCGATAGCCATCGTAGGCGGCGTCAGCTTCATTCTCTATGGAATGATTGCAGCCATCGGTGTGCGCAACGTGGTAGAAAATAAGGTGGACTTTACCGATTCCAGAAATCTGATTATCGCAGCAACAATTCTTGTCTGCGGACTCGGATTTTCCGACGGACTTACCTTCAATGTGGCAGGAACAAGCATCACACTGACAGGACTTGCCATCGCGGCCATTATGGGAGTGGCATTAAATGCCATTCTTCCGGAGAAAAAAGCAGAAGCATAAGTAAGTAAAAACAGTCTTTCACAGAGAAATTGTGGAAGGCTGTTTTTTGCATTATCGCTTCCATGTGGAAATAATCCGCATGAGTGCTATACACATCAATATTTGCTTATAATATAATAACAATATATAGACAATGTATTTACAGAAAACAAATTTTTGAGTATACTATACTTGAATGGAGGTGTTTTGCATGGCAACAACTAATTTAAATATTCGTACAGATAAGGCAGTCAAAGAGCAGGCAGAGGCAATCTTCAATGAACTGGGTCTGAATATGACAACTGCTGTAAATATGTTTCTGAGGACCGCTATCCGTGAGCATGGTATTCCTTTTTCATTGAAACTGGAAGTACCAAATGAGACTACAATAGCTGCCATTGAAGAAGGCAGACAACTGATGGAAAATCCTTCTGCTCCAAGATATTCCAGTATGGATGCCCTTAAAGAGGCATTGGAAGAATGAAATATGATGTACAGTTTAAAAAGGATTTAAAACTGGCGAAAAAGCAAAAGAAGAATCTGGATAAACTGTTTGAGGTAATCAATATTCTGGCGAATGGCGGTATGCTGGAAGAAAAATACAGAGAACATGAGCTTACGGGCAATTATAAGGGCACTCGTGAATGTCACGTTGAACCTGACTGGCTGCTCATCTATGAGATTCAGAACAATATCTTAGTGCTGATGCTTTATCGGCTTGGAACACATTCAGAGTTATTCAAAAAATAGTTTGTGTAAAAATCAGAAATAATGAATGGAGATATTCATAAGAGAAAGGAAAAAGAGATGCTGTACCGTTACCCGGATTATTATGACCGGTTTGCATGTATTGCGGACCGATGTGAAGAAACATGCTGTGCCGGCTGGCAGATTGTGATAGATGAAGATGCCCTTGAGAAATACAGGGAGAAACTCTCAGGCAAAAAAGATGACAGAATCGACTGGGAGGAGGGTGTTTTTTGCCAGTCCGGAGAAAAAAGATGCGCATTTTTAAACGACAGGAATCTCTGTGATATGTATATTGAGTGGGGCGAGGATTATCTCTGTGAAACCTGCAGGCGATATCCGAGACATATTGAGGAATTTGAAAATATCCGGGAATATACCTTATCGCTTTCCTGTCCGGAAGCGGCAAAAATCATTCTCGGAAACAGGGAAAAAGTGACATTTATCGAGAAAGAGGATGAACTGGAAGAAGAGGATGAAGAATTTGACGATTTATTGTTTTCCATGCTTGCCGATGTGCGGGAAGTTCTTTATGAAATTCTGCAGAACCGGCAGTTAAGCATCCGTCAGAGAATCCTGTTATTCCTGGATGTGACAGAAAAGTGCCAGGAGAAAATCGATGAGGATGATATTTTTGCCATTAATGATGTGATAGAAAAATATTCGCATGATGAAAAGAAAGAGCCTGTGCTGGAAGATGCATCAAATTATGAAAAGTCACTTGCGAGATTTCAGATGCTTTTCCAGATGGAGCTTCTGAACGACCTGTGGGCGGATATGACCGATGAGGCAGCAGAACTGGTGTACGGAGGCGGAGAGTCTGTCTATCGGAAAGAACATCACGAATTTGAAACCTGGCTGGCGGTTCATTATAAAGACTATGATATTATTTTAGAACAGATACTGGTTTATTTTATTTCTACTTATTTCTGTGGTGCTGTTTACGATGGGGACATGACCGGAAAAACACAGATGGCAGTGACAAGCCTTGTCTGCATCAATGAGATGCTGTTTGCCAGATGGAAGAAGAATGGAAAAGAACTGGACTTTTCAGATATTGTGACCACCGCATATATGTATTCGAGGGAACTCGAACACTCGGATGTGAATCTGGAGTTGTTTTCCGGAGCAGAATAAGAAAGCAGGTTTTTTCTACAAAGAAACAGTTGTGTTTCCTGTAGAATTATGTTATATTAAATCGAATTGAATATGTAGTAATCAGGTGTCAGGGCAATCATTCATGTATGGTTGGCCCTGGTGAAAAGGGAAACAGGTGCAAATCCTGTACGAACTCGTCACCGTAATTAGGGAGCTGAAGCCGATATATCACTGGGAAACTGGGAAGATGGCCAATGCAATGATCTTCAAGCCGGGAGACCTGCCTGACTGCTGTACAGAAACGATTGTTTCAGACCACGAGTAAAAAGGTTGTACGTTTATTATGTGTGCAGGCCCTTATTCTATCTTTTTTTAAATTGTAGAAGAGGGTTTTTCTTTTGTATACAGAAAATGCGTGAAGTATATTTTCTCTTTGTGTAACTGTCGTTTTTGCAGCAGATACATATTTTGCAATAATAAACAGCAGGAGAACTGCAGAAACGAGGACAAAATGAGAAAGAAAACAGTAGCATTAGTAATGACAGCAGCATTGATGGGAAGTATCTGCCTGACCGGATGTGGAAAAAGCACAGACGATACGTCAAAAGAAACAACCACAGCAAAGCAGGCAGAAAGCAAAAAAGATGATGCCGTGAGTGTGGACCAGGAAAAAGCAGATGAAGTGGCCGATTTAATTGATGCAATCTATGTACAGGAAAGAAATGACAATACAGATAAACAGTGCAGCGATGCAAAGGCTGCATGGGATAAACTGACTGACGCACAGAAAGAACTGGTAGAAGGTGAAAATGCGGACCCGGATTACTTTGGAAGAGATACCGGGGATGCGTCTAAGGATGATGCCCGTAATCAGGATGAAATCGGCGAGAATGAAATTCTTGTAGTCAGCTTCGGAACTTCTTTCAATGACAGCCGTGTGGCTGATATTAAGGGAATTGAAGATGCATTGCAAACAGCATATCCGGAATGGTCTGTAAGAAGAGCATTTACTGCACAGATAATTATTAATCATGTTCAGGCACGTGACGGAGAAAAAATTGACAATGTAGAGCAGGCGCTGGAACGTTCTGTTTCCAACGGTGTAAAGAATCTGGTTATCCAGCCGACTCATCTGATGCATGGTGCAGAATATGACGAACTGATGGAAGTGGTAGAAAATTATAAAGATAAGTTTGAATCTGTAAAGATTGCAGAACCATTGCTTGGTGAAGTGGGAAGTGATGCAGCAGTTATCAATGAAGATAAAAAAGAAGTAGCTGAAATTCTGACAAAAGAAGCAGTAAGCGAAGCAGGATATGACAGTCTGGATGCAGCAAAAGAAGATGGAACAGCATTTGTATTTATGGGACATGGTACTTCCCATGCGGCAAAAATATCTTACAGCCAGATGCAGTCCCAGATGAAAGAGCTTGGCTATAACAATGTATTTATCGGAACCGTAGAAGGTGAGCCGGAAGAAACAGCATGCGAAGAAGTTATTAAGGCAGCTTCAGAAGCCGGTTACAAGAAGATCGTACTCCGTCCTCTGATGGTAGTAGCAGGAGACCATGCAAACAATGATATGGCAGGAGATGACGAAGACTCCTGGTTAAGTATGTTTAAGGCATCTGGAAAATTTGACAGTGTAACAACACAGATTAAAGGTCTCGGCGAAATCGAAGGAATCCAGAAAATTTATGTAAAACATACAGAAAATGCAATCAATCAGCAGTAACAGGAAAGGCATAAACAGACATGAAGAAAAGATGGATGAAAACAACTGGTGCAATAGTTGCTGTATGCACCCTGCTTGCAGGGTGCACCGGTTCAACCGGTACAAATACGGAAAATCCGACCACTGTTTCGGGAGAAACAAAAGAAGTATCCGAAGCAAAGGAAACCGAAGAACAGAAAGTGCAGCTGGAGGATGGTATATATACTGCGGAATTTGATACGGACAGCAGTATGTTCCATGTAAGTGAAGCATGTGACGGAAAAGGAAAATTAACCGTAAAAGACGGAAAAATGACCATGCATATTTCACTTGCATCCCAGAAAATATTAAATCTTTATTACGGACTTGCAGAAGATGCCCGGAAAGAGGGAGCAGAACTGCTGCAGCCAACAGAGGACACAGTAACCTTCAGCGATGGAACAAGCGAAGTTGTAAATGGATTTGATATTCCGGTTCCGGCGATTGATGAAGAATTTGATTTGGCACTGATAGGAACAAAAGGAACATGGTATGACCATAAGGTCAGGGTTTCCAATCCGCAGAAGGAAGAAACCGGGACTCTGGAAGACGGCATTTATACCATGGATATTACATTTGAAGGCGGAAGCGGAAGGGCAGCCATAGAATCACCTGTTACCATAAATGTGCAGGGCGGTAAAGTAACTGCGGATATTCAGTGGAGCAGTCCGAACTATGACTATATGATAGTGGACGGAGAAAAATATCTGCCGGTCAATACAGAGGGCAACTCCGTCTTTCAGATACCTGTGACAGCGTTTGATGAGCCTTTGACCGTTATTGGCGACACCGTAGCCATGAGTACACCGCATGAAATTGAATATACCATAACATTTCATTCAGATACAGTGAAATAAGTAAGAGGAAAAAATGACAGGAAGAAGAAAGATAGCGATTGCCTGCTGTTTGTTTCTGGCAGGACTGTCATGGCTTACCGGCTGTGGCGGTCCTTCTTCCCATTTTGCAGAAAATAAGGATAATTCAGGAAAAACAGCAGTTGGGGATAGTCTTACCTATGAAGGTTCGATGGAACTGCAGTATGCAGAAAATTTTTCAGTTGATTATTATGAAGGCGGATATAAATTATTGACGATTTGCGATGGTACGAAACTGCTGCTTGTGCCGGAGGGCAAAGAGCCACCGGAAGATACCGGGGATGATGTGATTGTGTTAAAACAGCCTGTACAGAATCTTTATCTGGTATCGTCGGCGGTGATGGATATGTTCTGCAGGCTGGATGCACTGGACAGCATCCGGCTGTCTGGGCAGAATCAGGAGAACTGGTATATTGAAGAAGCAAAAGAGGCCATGGCGGATGGAAAGATAATCTATGCCGGCAAATATAATAAGCCGGATTATGAATTAATCGTATCGCAGAATTGTTCCCTTGCAATTGAAAACAGAATGATTACACATTCCCCGGAGGTAATGGAGATGCTGGAGAGCTTTGGGATTCCGGTTATGACAGAATATTCCAGTTACGAAGAACATCCGCTTGGAAGGGTAGAGTGGGTAAAATTCTTTGGAGCTTTGACAGATAAAGAAGACTGGGCGGAGGAATTGTTCCGGGAACAGGATGAGATATTAGAGCAGATAACGGCGAATGAATCCACAGACAGGACGGTGGCATTTTTTTATATTACATCGAACGGACTGGCGCAGGTCAGACAGAGTTCGGATTACATTGCAAAGTCAATCGCACTGGCGGGAGGCAGATATATTTTTGAAGATATGGAAGATTCCGGCACAGGCCGTTCTACGGTAAATATGCAGCTCGAAGAATTTTATGCCGGTGCAAAAGATGCCGATTATATCATTTACAACAGTTCGATTGATGGCGGAATAAGTTCGGTCAGCGATTTGCTGGACAAGTGTCCGGTACTTTCTGACTTTAAGGCAGTGCAGGAGGGAAATGTCTTTTGTACGACCAATGATATGTATCAGCAGTCCATGTCCATCGGCTATATGATAGATGATATGCATAAAATGCTTACGGGAGAAGAGGATATGCGATATCTTTTCCGGTTGAAATAAGGAGAATAAGATGCAGCAAAAAAGAAGAATCAGATACATCATGTCATTTATTTTACTGACAGCGGGGGTTATTCTGTTTGTGATTTTAAATATCTGTATTGGAACCGTAGAAATTTCCCTTTCTGATATTTTTGCATCTTTGCAGGGAAAAACAGTGAAGAATGCAAGGATTCTCTGGGATATCCGTATGCCCAGGACACTTGCGGCAATGATTCTCGGCGGCGGTCTGGCCCTGGCAGGCTATCTGCTGCAGACATTTTTTCACAATCCCATAGCAGGTCCTTTTGTGCTGGGAATTTCTTCCGGGGCAAAGATGACAGTGGCTGTGGTTATGGTATTTCTTACCGGAAAAATGATAAGAATAAGCTCTGGAATGCTGATATTTGCGGCGTTTCTTGGAGCTATGATATCCATGGGATTTGTTCTTCTGATGTCAACGAAAGTACATAATATGTCCATGCTGGTGGTCAGCGGTGTCATGATTGGATATATCTGTTCTGCCATAACGGAACTGATTATTACATTTGCAAGCGATGCCGAGATTGTAAATCTTCATAACTGGTCCAGAGGCAGTTTTTCCGGGATTACCTGGGATAATGTCAGGGTTATGGCATTTGTTACCGGAGTGACATTTCTGGCAGTGTTTCTTCTGGCAAAACCTCTGAGTGCCTATCAGACGGGAGAGGCCTATGCGAAAAACATGGGAGTAAAAATCCGGCTGCTGCGTGCTTTGCTGGTGATTTTATCAAGTATTCTGTCCGGCTGCATCGTCGCATTTGCGGGACCGGTATCCTTTGTAGGTATTGCAGTTCCACATCTTACAAAGAACCTGCTTGGTTCGTCAAAGCCGATTCTGATGATTCCGGCCTGTTTTCTGGGCGGCAGTGTATTCTGCCTGTTGTGCGACCTGCTGGCAAGAACCATGTTTGCCCCTACGGAATTAAGCATCAGTACAGTAACGGCAATTTTTGGTGCACCCGTGGTTCTGTGGGTAATGATCAGACGGAATAAGGAGAAAATGACAGGATGAAATATTATTTTTGGACAGAGAAAATGGGTGTCGGTTATCATGGACAGCCGCTGATTGAAAATATAGAATTTGGACTGGAACAGGGAGAAATTCTGACACTGATAGGTCCGAACGGTGCAGGAAAATCAACGATTTTGAAAAGTATTGCCAGACAGCTGGATGTGATAAACGGGAGCATATGGATAGGAGAAAAAAAACTGGAATATTTTTCCGGAAAAGAATTATCCCGGAACATGGCGGTGCTTTTGACGGAAAGACTTCACACGGAGATGATGACCTGTGAAGATGTAGTTGCAACCGGGAGATATCCCTATACCGGAAAATTCGGTATTCTTTCCAAAGCGGATGAAGCAATTGTCAGAGAGTCTATGGAACAGGTGCATATTCTGGAAATAGGGGACAGAGATTTTACGAAAATCAGTGACGGACAGCGGCAGCGGGTGATGCTTGCAAGGGCAATCTGTCAGGAACCGGATATCATTATACTGGATGAACCGACCTCTTTTCTGGATGTAAAATACAAACTGGAATTTCTCTCTATTCTGCAGGAAATGAAGAGGAAGAAAAAACTCACCGTAATCATGTCATTGCATGAGCTGGATTTGGCACAGCGCATATCGGACAAAATTCTTTGTATTGACGGAAAATATGCGGACCGGTTTGGAACACCGGAGGAAGTCTTTACACCGGGATATATTACAGAATTATTTCATGTCACAGCAGGATGCTTTGAAGAAGGAAATGGAAGTATGGAGCTTGGCATACCTGAAGGGGAAGCAGAAGTTTTTGTGATTGCAGGAGGCGGAGAGGGAAGAAAAGTATACCGCAGACTGCAGAGGCAGGGCATACCATTTTTCACGGGGATTATATATCCGAATGATTTGGATTATCCGGTGGCAAAAGCACTGGCAGCACAGGTTATAGAGGCAGTGAGTTTTGAACCGCCGGGGCAGGAATTGATAGAATATGCAAAGAAAAAGATAGAGAGCTGCAAAAAGGTTGTGTGCTGCAGGAAAGCTTTCGGAACTTATGAACAGGCAAATCAGGAACTGCTGGATTATGCAGGGCAGTGCGGAAAACAGATAGAGAAAGGCTGGGAAGATATATGGCAAAAGTAATTATGATACAGGGAACAATGTCAAACGCGGGAAAAAGCCTTCTGGCTGCCGGTTTGTGCAGAATATTCAGGCAGGACGGCTACCGGGTTGCACCTTTCAAATCGCAGAATATGGCATTAAATTCCTATATTACAGAAGACGGTCTGGAAATGGGACGGGCGCAGGTTATGCAGGCGGAAGCGGCAGGAATAAAACCCATGGTATGCATGAATCCGATATTGCTGAAGCCTACAAACCATACAGGTTCACAGGTCATTGTAAATGGCGAGGTGATTGGAAATATGCCTGCCAGAGAGTATTTTGCCTATAAAAAACAGCTGATACCAGAGATAAAAAAAGCCTTCCGCGAACTGGAAGACTATGCGGATATCATAGTGATAGAAGGAGCGGGAAGTCCGGCAGAAATTAATTTAAAGCAGAACGACATTGTAAACATGGGACTTGCAAAAATGGTGGATGCACCGGTTCTTTTAGTCGGAGATATCGACAGAGGCGGAGTATTCGCACAGCTTCTTGGTACTTTAATGCTGCTGGAAGAAGACGAGAAATCCAGGGTAAAGGGCTTAATTATCAATAAATTCCGGGGAGACAAATCCATTCTGGACCCGGGCATAGAGATGCTGGAAGAAAAAGGAAATGTAAAAGTTGCAGGGGTAGTTCCCTACATGAATCTGGCACTGGAAGACGAGGACAGTCTGACGGAACGGTTTGACAAAAAAGAAGAAGGACTGATTGATATTGCGGTTATTCGTTATCCCAGAATTTCCAATTTTACCGATTTTAATATATTTGAACAGATGCCGGGAGTAACTGTGCGGTATGTGACTTCCATCAGCGAACTGCATCATCCGGATATTATTTTTCTGCCGGGAAGTAAAAACACGATGGGAGATTTAAAATGGATGCGGCAGAACGGGCTTGAGGCAGCGGTAAAAAAATTTGCCGTGGACATTCCGGTATTTGGTATCTGCGGAGGATATCAGATGCTGGGCGATGAAATATCCGACCCGGACGAGGTAGAAGAGGGCAGAAGTATGAGAGGAATGGAACTTCTGCCGGTAGTGACCGTGTTGCAGAAGCAGAAACAAAGAGGTCAGACGGAAGGAAAGATTGCACAGGTGAGCGGAATCCTGAATGGGATTTCTGGCTGTGGTTTTGACGGATATGAGATACATATGGGAAAGACCGGGTGGTCAGAAAAGAAAGAAAAACAGCCGGAAAATGTAATTTCCGCAGGCAATGTGTACGGTTCCTATATTCATGGCCTGTTTGATCATGCAGAAACGGCCGATGTCATTCTCCATGCACTTGCGGAGAAAAAAGGTGTTTCCCTGCAGGGCGGAGAGATGGAAGATTATCGGACATTTAAAGAAAAACAGTATGATAAACTGGCAGATACATTAAGGGTGTATCTGGATATGGAGGAAATCTATGGAATGCTTAGAGAAGCCAGTCTGGAATAATTATACAGAAGAAGAATTATGGCAGATTCAGATTCCGGAGCTTGATAAGGCGGCAGAAAAAAAGGTAAAAAAGAATTGGGACAGCATTGCGAAACCTCTTGACGGTATGGGCAGATTTGAAACTCTGACCGCCCGGATAGGAGCAATCACCGGAACGGATGAGTTAGACATAAGAAAAAAGGCAGTCCTTATTCTGTGTGCCGATAATGGCATTGTGGAAGAAGGAATCAGCCAGTCGGGAAAAGAAGTCACACTTGCCGTTGCAAAATCCATGGCACAGAAACAGTCGTCCGTGTGTAAAATGGCACAGGCCCTGGGGGCGGTGACGATTCCGGTGGATATCGGCATTGACAGCAGGGAAGTAACAGACGGAGTCAGGAATAAAAAAATAAGATGTGGAACACGGAATTTCCGGAAAGAGCCGGCCATGACGCAGGAAGAAGTGGTAAAGGCTATCGCCGTTGGAATGGAATTGGCAGCAGAGTGTAAAGATGCCGGATATCAGATGATTGCAACCGGTGAGATGGGAATTGGAAATACCACAACCAGCAGTGCAGTCGTGGCAGCTCTGTTAGGCTGTGAGGCAGATCTGGTCACAGGAAGAGGTGCAGGACTAAACGATGAAGGATTAAGAAAAAAAAGAGAAGTCATACAGGAAAGCATAGAAAAATACGACCTGAGACATAAAAGTGCATTTGAGATATTACGGATAGTGGGAGGTCTCGACATTGCAGGACTTGCAGGTGTGTGTATTGGCGGTGCGGTCTGCCGGATACCGGTTGTGCTGGATGGATTTATCAGCATGGCGGCGGCACTTACGGCGGAGAGATTATTTCCAGGCGTAAAGGAATATCTGATTCCATCCCACAAAGGAAAAGAGCCGGCAGTGGTACTGCTTATGAAAGCACTTGAAATGAATCCGGTCATCGATGCGGATATGGCACTTGGTGAAGGTACCGGTGCGGTTATGATGTTTGCACTTCTGGATATAGCAATGTCTGTTTACCGGGAAAAAACCGGTTTTTCGGATATCGAGGTAGAACAGTACGAAAGGTATAAGCAGGATGATGATTTTGATTAGCGGGGGAAGCGGAAGCGGAAAATCTGCATATGCGGAAGAGTGCATCGTCAGAATGTCGCAGGGATGCTCCAGATATTACCTTGCAACCATGCAGGTGTATGGGGAAGAAGGCAGGAAAAAGGTGGAGCGGCACCGGGAAATGAGAAAAGAAAAAGGCTTTGTTACCATAGAGCAGCAGACTCGGCTGGAAGATGCCGTTTCCCAGATAGAAAATCCCGGAAAGAGCAGTGTATTGCTGGAATGTATGTCGAATCTGACGGCAAATGAGATGTTTCAGGGAGAAGAACAGGTGGCAGAGGAAATCGTTGCAGAACGGATTTTACACGGTGTAGCGATGCTGAAAGGGCAGGTAGAACATCTGGTAATTGTGACCAATAATGTTTTTGAAGATGGAATTGTCTATGAGGAATCAACCGTGAAATATATCAGGGCGATGGGCAGAATCAATGAGAAACTGGCAGAGCAGGCAGACAGGGTAGTGGAAGTAGTTGTCGGTATTCCGGTTATTGTGAAGGAAGGATAGAGAAATGCGAATTATAAAATCAGTGATTGTATCATTTTCGATGTATTCAAAAATCCCCATGCCACAGTTTGAGTGGAAAGAGGAAGATATGAGATATATGCTGTGCTTTTTTCCGTGGATTGGAGCGGTCATTGGTATCTGTCTATGGTTGTGGGCGGTGCTTTGTGAAAAAGCGGGAATCGGTATGCTTGCATTTACAACAATCGGGAGTGTGATTCCGATACTTATTACCGGCGGTTTTCATGTGGATGGATTTATGGACACCATGGATGCGTTTCATTCCTACCAGCCGCGGGAAAAAAAGCTGGAAATACTCAAAGATTCCCATATCGGTGCATTTGCGGTTATCATGCTGGCGGCATACGGACTGATTTACCTGGGAGCATTTTCAGAAATCCGGGATATGGATATTTTAAAAACTGTATGTGCCGGTTTTGTCCTGTCGCGGGCATTAAGCGGAATTGCAGTAGTGTCTTTTCCAGCTGCGAAAAAAGACGGACTGCTTTATCTGTTTGCAAGCAATGCACAGAAGAAAATAGTCAGAGTTTCCCTAGTTATGCAGGTTATTCTGAGTGCTGTATTCATGCTTTATGAGTCAGTTTCAGCGGGGACTGTCACCGTCCTGACGGCAGCAGGAGTATTTGCTTATTATTATTACCGCTGCAAAAAAGAACTGGGCGGCATAACGGGAGATACGGCAGGATATTTTGTAGTACTTTGTGAGGGCTGTATGGTAATAGCCGCAGCCATTGCGAATATTTGTGGATAAAGGGAGAAAAAGATGCAGTTAATTATTGGCGGATATGCGCAGGGAAAATTAAATTATGTTCTGCAAAGGTATACGGACGAATCCTGCCTTGTTTATGATGCAGAATTTCCGAAGAAAGAAGAAAACGGAAACGGAGAAAAAATTATTATAAATCATTTGCACCAGTGGATAAAAAGACAGGTGGAAATGGGTGGAAATCCGGAAGATGAGATAGAAAAGTATGTGGAAAAACATCGTGATATTGTGATTATCAGCGATGAAATCGGAAACGGAATTGTACCGGTAGATGTATTGGAAAGAGAATACAGGGAGCGGACGGGAAGAATCCTGGTACGTCTTGCTTCCGGAGCAGATGAGGTGGTGCGTGTCATATGCGGAATAGGTCAGAAAATAAAGTAGAAATAGTATTTATCCGGCATGGCCGGACACCGGCAAATAAGGAACACAGGTATCTGGGAAAAACGGATGAGAGCCTGAGTCTGGAAGGAATCGAAGCATTAAGGCAGGAAAAGGCGGAGAAGATTTATCCGGAAATTGATTATCTGTTTGCAAGTCCCATGAAGCGCTGTATAGAAACAGCAGATATCCTGTATCCGGGAAAAGTTCCGATTCTTGTTCCACAGTGGAAAGAAATGGATTTCGGCCTGTTTGAGGGTAAAAACTATCAGGAACTGAACGGGGATAAGCAGTATCAGGCATGGATAGACAGCGGTGGCACACTGCCTTTTCCACAGGGGGAAAGCAGGCCCTGCTTTCTGCAGAGATGCAGTCAGGGAATGTATGAGTCGGTGGACAGATATAGGGAACTTTTTACCGGCGGAGTCAAAATCGGATGTGTTGTTCATGGCGGAACAATTATGGCACTTTTAAGTACGTTTTATGGCGGGGAATATTTTGATTATCAGGTAAAAAATGGAAGGGGTTACTGCTGTATGCTGTCTTTGCAGAACGGCAGAATATATTTTACGGAGCTGAGAAAATTATGATATATCATATAATTGCATTTGTCTGTGGTTTCCTGATTGATTTGATTCTAGGCGACCCTTATTGCTTTCCACACCCAATCCGGCTGATTGGAAAGCTGATTTCCTGGCTGGAACGACACTTAAGAACTGGAAAACATGACCGGAGAAATGGCAGTATACTGGTCATTCTTGTGCTTGTGGCGACAACCGGCGTGACGGCATTTCTGTTAGCCCTGTCTTACCGGATTCATCCATATCTCGGAGTACTGGTTGAAACCATTATGACATACCAGATACTGGCAACAAAATGTCTGCAGGTAGAAAGTATGAAAGTGTACCATAGTCTGAAATATGAAGGCTTAGAGGAAGCAAGAAAATCGGTGTCAATGATTGTCGGAAGAGATACGCAGAACCTGAGTGAGGCAGGGGTAGCGAAAGCCGCCATAGAAACGGTGGCGGAGAATACCTCGGACGGGGTAATTGCTCCTATGATTTATACGGCAATTTTCGGGCCAATCCTCGGATTCTTTTATAAAGCTGTCAATACCATGGATTCCATGATTGGATATAAAAATGAAAAATACCTGTACTTTGGCAGGACTGCGGCAAAACTGGATGATGCTGTCAATTACATACCGGCGAGAATCAGTGCCTGGCTGATGATTCTTGCGGCATTATTGGGCGGAAAAGATTTTGATGCAAAGAGAGCGTACCGGATTTATAAAAGAGACCGTTACAACCATGCCAGTCCCAATTCCGCACAGACGGAATCTGTGTGTGCGGGGGCCCTGGGTATCCGGTTGGCAGGAGATGCAAGCTACTTTGGCAAATTAGTCAAAAAGCCGCATATCGGGGATGCCTGCCGGGAAGTTTCCCCGGAGGATATCCGGAGAGTAAACCGTTTGATGTATCTGACCGCTGGTATCTGCGAGTCAGTATGTCTGGGGATACTGATATTGTCTGCGATTTTCTGCTAAAAGAGATAATTTTACGAAGGAGGGTTTGGTTTATGGCAGGAATACATGGAGGAGATATTTATACAAATAAGGTACAGCTGGATTTCTCCGTAAATATTAATCCGCTGGGGATTCCAAAAGAAGTGCAGCAGGCACTAAAACGTGCCGTGGGAAAATGCAGGCAGTATCCGGATATCAAGGCATCTGCGTTAAGAAATGCCGTGGCAGGAATGCTTAATATTCCGGAAGAATCTCTGATATTTGGAAATGGTGCATCGGAACTTTTTATGGCGGTCATGCATGCGATAAGGCCGGACAGAGTGCTTCTGCCGGTTCCTTCGTTCTATGGATATGAGTATGCGGCAGTGGCCGTGCAAAGCCGGATACATACCGTGTATTTAAAAGAAGACCGGCAATATCTGCCGGATGAGGAACTTTTCGGGGAACTTACAGAGGATATTGATGTACTGTTTCTGGCAAATCCAAACAATCCTACCGGGCAGAGAATGGAGAAAAGTTATATAAAAAAACTGCTGGAACTATGCCGGGAAAAAGAGATTCTTGTCATACTGGATGAATGTTTCATTGAATTCTGCGGAGAGGAATATTCTATGATGCCGGAAACAGGGGAGTATGACAATCTGTTAATCGTCCGGGCATTTACCAAAAGTTTTGCCATACCGGGAGTAAGACTTGGTTATTTAGTCAGCAGTAACCGGGAACTGAGAAATAACATAAAGGCACACCTGCCGGAGTGGAATCTGTCCGCATTTGCGCAGGAGGCAGGGATTGCCTGTGCCGCACAGAAAGAATATCTGGGAAAAACAAGGGAGTATATCCGCACAGAAAGAAAAATTCTTTCTGAAAATCTGAAAAACACAGGAATCCGTGTATTTGACGGAGAGGCTGATTTCCTGTTGATTTATACCGATATTCCGTTGTATGGGGAACTTTTAAAACGGGGCATTCTTATCAGGGACTGTCAGAATTTCCGCGGACTGACGGAAGGATATTACCGGGTGGCAGTAAAGACAAGGGAAGAAAATATTAGATTATGGAAAGAGGCAGGTGAATGTATTGAAGAAAATCGAGCAGTTATTGCCGGCAGAAATCGAAAAGAAAAGTTTTGAGATTATCTCGGAAGAACTTTCCAGACGGGGAATTGTACTGCCGGAGGAACAGGAAAACATAACAAAGAGAGTCATTCATACCAGTGCGGATTTTGAGTATACGGACACATTAACCTATTCGGAAAATTCTGTGCAGACGGCAAAGAAGCTGATTCTTTCCGGTGCAGATATTGTGACAGATACCAATATGGCACTCGCGGGGATTAATAAGAAAATGCTGGCAGGGTTTGGCGGAAGTGTACACTGCTTTATGGCAGATGAATCGGTTGCAAAGATTGCAAAAGAGCGGGGAACAACCCGTGCGGCAGTCAGCATGGAGATGGCGGCAAAAATAGAAAAGCCTGTTATTTTTGCCATTGGAAATGCACCCACGGCATTGATACAATTATATGAAATGATACAGAATCAGAGTTACCGACCAGCATTTATCATCGGTGTGCCGGTGGGATTTGTCAACGTTGAAGCGGCGAAGGAACTGATTATGGAAACAGATGTCCCATATATCGTAAACAGGGGAAGAAAAGGCGGAAGTAATGTAGCGGCAGCGATTTGCAATGCCCTGATTTATGAACTTGGGAGAAAGGAAAGATAGCAGGCGATGAGGTATGGTTTTACCACGGGAAGCTGTGCCGCCGCCGCCGCAAAGGCAGCCGCCTATATGCTTCTCACAGGAAACAGGAAAACAGAAATTACAATTGAAACACCAAAGGGAATCAGTTATACACCCAAAATCGAAGATATCCGCATGGAAGAGGGAAAAGTCAGCTGTGCTGTACAAAAAGACGGCGGAGATGACCCGGATGTGACAAGTGGTAGTTTTATTTATGCAGCGGTTTGTGCAGAAACGGAGGAGAGCGGCACACTGTCCATTCACATCGACGGGGGAGAAGGTGTGGGCAGAGTTACAAAACCGGGACTGGACCAGCCGGTTGGGAATGCGGCCATTAACCATGTTCCGCGGGAAATGATTGCAAAGGAAGTGGGAGAGATATGCAGACTTCTTGACTACAAAGGACGTATAGAGGTAGAGATATCTGTGCCGGGAGGGGAAGAACTGGCAAAACAGACATTTAATCCGCGGCTGGGTATCACAGGAGGGATATCCATACTGGGGACGAGTGGTATTGTAGAACCAATGAGCAATCAGGCAATCAAAGATACTATCCGGGTGGAATTGAACCAGAGAAAAGTGCAGGGATATGATTATGTAGCGGTGTCTCCGGGAAATTACGGGCTGGATTTTATGAAGCAGTCCTACGGCTATGATTTGGATAAAAGTGTAAAATGCAGTAATTTTATTGGAGACACGGTTGACATGGCGGTGGAGATGGGATTTCAGAAAATACTTCTTACTGGACATATCGGAAAACTGATTAAGGTCGCCGGCGGAATCATGAATACACATTCCAGGGAAGCGGACTGCCGAATGGAATTATTAACTGCTTTCGCCATACGGGAAGGTGTCAGCGCGGACATTGCAGCGGAAATCCTGGACTGTGTGACAACGGAAGAGGCAGTCCGTATTCTGAATAAAACCGGAAAAACGCAACAGATTATGGATTATGCCATGGAGCGTATCTGTTACTATCTGGATAAACGTGCAAAAGGAAAGATGAAAATAGACTGCATCATGTATGCAAATGAATTTGGTGAATTAGCCCGGAGTAAGGAGGTAAAAGAATGGTTTACTTTGTTGGAGCGGGAACGGGAGCCGCAGATTTAATCACAGTGAGGGGAATGCGTCTGTTAGAGCAGGCAGATGTCATTATCTATGCAGGTTCGCTGGTAAATCCGGAACTGCTTGCCTATGCAGGAAAAACGTGCGAAATTCATAACAGTGCAAAACTGACACTGGATGAAGTAATCGAGATTATGAAAGAGGCGGACAAACAGGGAAAAATGATTGTCCGGCTGCATACGGGAGACCAGAGTGTTTATGGTGCGGTGCGGGAACAGATGGACGAACTCGACCGGCTGGGAATTGCTTATGAGAGCTGTCCCGGTGTCAGTGCCTGCTTTGGTGCTGCAGCATCACTCAATCTGGAATACACGCTTCCGGGTGTGTCCCAGTCCCTGATTATTACGAGAATGGAAGGAAAGACTGCGGTGCCGGAGAAAGAAAGCATCGAAAGTTTTGCGGCACATCAGGCATCCATGGCAATCTACCTGAGTACCGGACTGCTGGAAGAACTGGGCAGAAGACTGATGGCGGGCGGATATCGGGGCGATACCCCTGCAGTACTCTGTTACAAGGCCACCTGGCCGGAGGAAGAATCCTGGCTCTGCACTGTGGAGACATTGTATCAGACGGCAAAAGAACATGGCATTACAAAGACGGCGATTGTTCTTGTTGGAGAGGCCATTGGCCATCAGAATTACCGGAAATCAAGGTTATATGCACCTGATTTTTCCACGGAATACAGACAGGCAAAGGAAGAAGAATCATGAGTCTGAGTGTGATCAGTTTTACGGAAAACGGACTGGCACTTGCCGGAAAAGTCAGGGAAACCTTCACCGCAGAGGAGGTAAATCTATTTACGAAATGCTCTTTTGCCAGAGAGTCTGCAGAGGCAGTATATGTGGAAGAAAGTACGGGACAGTGGGCTGGAAAACAGATGGAAGAAGGCAATGCACTGTTATTTATTGGAGCCTGCGGAATTGCTGTAAGGGCGGCTGCACCCTGGATAAAAGATAAACTGCATGACAGTCCGGTGCTTGTGATGGACGAGATGGGACATTTTGTGATACCGGTATTGTCCGGTCATATGGGCGGCGCAAATGAACTGGCAGAGAGGATTTCAAAGGTCATGGGTGCAGTTCCGGTTATCACGACAGCGACGGATTTGAACCGGAAATTTGCCGTTGATTTATTTGCAAAAAGGAATCATCTTGCCATTGCAGACAGAGAGGGCATTGCAAAAATTTCTTCTAAAATTCTGGCAGGCGAGAAAGTTACAGTGTCCGTGGAATACGGACATTTAAGAAGCGGTGCAGATGTTCCGGAAGAATTGTGCCTCCGGGAGTACCCACCCCAATCTCCGGTTGATATACTCATAGACGCGGAGGGTCAGGGAGAATGTCTGATACATTTATTTCCGAAAGAATATGTCATAGGCATGGGGTGCAGGAAAGGCAAAGAGCCGGAAGAAATAGCAGAGTTTATCCGGAGATGCCTGAAGAAGAACGGAATAGCGGCGGAACAGGTTTATGCACTTGCGTCCATCGATATCAAGAAAGAAGAACAGGGATTTTTAAGCTGGAGCAGAAAAGAAAAAGTACCATTTTATACTTATTCTGCCGGGGAACTTCTGAGGGTAGAAGGAGAATTTCACGGTTCTGAATTTGTAAAGAAACAGACAGGTGTGGACAACGTCTGCGAGCGTGCCGCATTACGGGTATGTGCCGGCAGGGGAAAACTGCTGCAGGAAAAGCAGGCGGAACATGGCATGACATTGGCCATTGCAAAAAGAGAATGGAGTGTATCGTTTGATGGAGAATAAAATATACATTATAGGCATGGGACCGGGGAGAGAAGATATGATGACGAACGAAGCCATATATGCGTTGGAAATGGCAGATGTAATCATAGGGTATACGACTTATGTCCGGCTTCTGGGAGAACGTTTTGCGGACAAGGAAATATGCTCCACACCGATGAAACAGGAAGTAGAGCGGTGCAGGTTGTGTTACGAAGAAGCGGCAAAAGGGAAAAAAGTGGCACTGATTTGCAGCGGAGATGCCGGAATTTACGGTCTGGCTTCTCTTATGTATGAATTGCAGAAGGAATATCCGGGGACAGAACTGGAAGTAATAGCAGGTGTTACGGCAGCTGTCAGTGGTGCGGCTGTACTGGGAGCACCACTGAATCATGATTTCTGTGTGATTAGTCTGAGTGATTTACTGACTCCGTGGGAAACAATCGAAAAGAGACTTACGGCGGCGGCAGCGGGCGATTTTGCCATTGCACTCTATAATCCGTCAAGCCATAAGAGGAAGGATTATCTGAAAAAAGCCTGTGATATATTGCTGGCATTAATAGAGCCGGAGCGGCCGTGCGGTTATGTGGAAAATATCGGGCGGGACGGCACAGCACATGAAACCTGTACCCTGGCGGAACTCAGGGACAGACAGGTAAATATGTTTACTACAGTATTTATAGGAAATGCCGGCACGAAGATAATAAACGGAAAGCTGGTTACGAAAAGAGGTTATCAGATTGAAAGAGATATTGATATTCGCAGGAACGACAGAGGGACGGAGACTGTCTGAGTGTCTGGCAGAATCGGGGATTGTGCATACCATCTGTGTGGCAACCGAATATGGTGAGATTGTATTAAAACCACATCCCATGGTGAAGGTTCACAGAGGAAGAATGAACCGGGAAGAAATACGGGAATTTATCACAACGGGGGAATTTGCAGCCGTTGTGGATGCGACACACCCCTATGCAGAAGTGGTGACGGAAAATATAAAAGCGGCTATGGAGCAGATGGATATTCCATATCTGCGCCTGAAAAGGGAAACGGATGAAAAACAGAACATGGACACGGCACTGTTTGGAACAAATGAGGAGTGCCTGAAAGCACTCGAACAGACAGAAGGAAATATACTGCTGACAACAGGCAGTAAAGAACTGGGGATTTACTGCACTTCCGAAAATGTGAAAAACAGGCTTTATGTAAGAATCCTGCCCGGAATGGAAAGCCTGCAGCAGTGTATGCAGCATGGAATTTCGGGGAAGCAGATTCTGGCACTGCAGGGACCGTTCAGTACGCAGTTAAATGCCGCCATTCTCAGACAGTATGATATTAAATATCTGGTTACAAAGAAAAGCGGAAAAGCCGGTGGATTTGACCAGAAGCTGGAAGCGGCACAGCAATGCGGAACGCAGGTGTTTATCATTGACCGGGAAAAGGTGGATAATGGAGAAGATTTCCGGACGGTATGTGGAAAACTCGAACGTATCTGCAAAAAAAAGATAACGGAGGAAAACAAGTACGACATTATTCTTGCAGGAACGGGAATGGGAACGGCACAAGGACTTACCGGAGAAGTAAGCCAGGCAGTCCGGAATGCCGATATTTTATTTGGAGCAAAGCGTCTTCTGGAAGGATTCCAGCCCAGAATAGAAAAGAAACCTTTTTACCGTTCGGAACAGATTCTTCCGTATCTTGTGGAAATGCAGAAAACGGAACTGTTTGAAGGGGTGCGCAGGGTAGTCATTCTTTTTTCCGGGGACAGTGGATTTTACAGCGGATGCCAGTCTTTGTACCGGGACCTGCGGGAAATGATGGAGAAAAAGAAATTATCAGCAGTGGTACGCATTTTGCCTGGGATTTCTTCTGTTTCTTATCTGGCATCCTGTATCGGGGAAAGTTATCATGATGCCAGGATATGCAGTATGCATGGAAAAGAAATTGTTAATCTTGCAGAAATTATCCGTACGGAAAAGAAAACATTTCTGCTGATGTCCGGCGTAAAAGATGTGAGGCGGCTGGGACAGATGCTGTCAGAAGCAGGACTTAATGACTGTGTTGTAGTGGCTGGATATCAGCTTTCCTATCCGGAGCAGAAGATACGGGAGCTTTCTCCGGAGGAGTGCAGAACTCTGGAGCAGGAAGGTCTGTATATCTGTCTGATAAAAAATCCCAGGGCCGCTGCGGGTTATGCGGTGCATGGAATGGCGGATGCGGAATTTATCCGTGGGAAAGTACCTATGACGAAAGCGGAAGTAAGGGAAGTAAGTATCTGCAAAATGAGACTGCGGACAGACTCTGTGCTGTATGATATCGGCGGCGGAACAGGTTCCGTGTCCATAGAGGTAGCAGGTCTGTCAGAAAATATCACAGTCTATACCATAGAACAGAAAGAGGAAGCATTTGCACTGATAGAGGAGAACAAAAAGAAATCCGGGCTTGAAAATATTAAGGTAATCCGGGGAGCAGCACCGGAGGCAATGCAAGACCTGCCCGTGCCTACCCATGCATTTATCGGAGGAAGTGGAGGAAAACTCAAAGAAATCCTGAATGTGCTTTATCAGAAAAATCCAAAGATGCGGGTTGTAATCAATGCAATCAGTCTGGAAACAATCAGTGAGTTGAACATGATACTGGAAGAATATCCGGTACAGAATGAAGAAATCATTCAGATGCAGGTAAACCGTACAAAGAAAGCGGGAAAATATCATCTTATGCAGGCGGAAAATCCGGTGTGGATTTGTTCCTTTGCGTTTGGGGAGGAGCGGGAAAATGAAGATTAGACGTGTAATGCTTGCCGCACCGAAAAGCGGAAGCGGAAAGACAATGCTTACCTGCGCCCTGCTGCAGACACTCAAAGACAGGGGGGAACAGGTTATATCGTATAAATGCGGTCCGGACTATATCGACCCGATGTTTCATAAGAAAGTAATAGACATTCCGTCCAAAAATCTGGATACCTTTTTTACCAATGAGGAGCAGACAAAAAGACGGTTTCTGAGTGGCAGAACGGAAAGTGAGATTGCCGTGTTAGAAGGTGTGATGGGGCTTTATGACGGTCTGGGTGGTGTCCGGAAAGAAGGTTCTTCCTATCATCTGGCAGAGGTTACGGATACGCCGGTTATTCTGGTGGTCGATGCAAAAGGTATGGGAAAGTCCATACTGGCGTTAATTGCAGGATTTCTTGCCTATGATGAGAAGAAATTAATCAAAGGGGTTTTGTTAAACCGCATGTCAAAATCCTATTATCAGATATTAAAGCCGCTGATTGAACAGGAATTAAAAATCAGAGTAGTCGGATATTTTCCAGAATATAAAAGATTCCAGATTGAGAGCAGGCATCTGGGATTAAAAATGCCGGAAGAACTGCCGCACATCAAAGAAGAATTAAAACTGCTCTCACAGGCATTTGCAGAAAGCGTTTCGCTGGATGAAATTATGACCATTGCAGAAGAAGCGGGCGGACTAAGTCAACCGGGGATAGAAGAAGTAAAAAAAGGCACTGAGAATAAGGATATGCCGGTGATAGCAGTTGCAAGAGATGAGGCATTTTGTTTCTATTATGAAGACAATCTGCAGCTTCTGGAAGAATACGGAGCAAGGCTTAGTTATTTTTCGCCACTGCATGACAGGACACTTCCGCAGGAATGTGATGGGATTCTGCTGGGAGGAGGTTACCCGGAACTGTATGCAGAAGAGCTGGGGGAAAATAAGACAATGCTATCACAAATAAGAGAGGCCATTTCTGACGGCACGCCGATAGTGGCAGAGTGTGGCGGATTCATGTATCTGCATGAATTTATACAGGATAAAGAAAACAAAAAACAGAGCATGACCGGGGTCATACCGGCAGGCTGCCATGATACCGGAAAACTGGTGCGGTTCGGCTATATAGAAATAAAAGAAAAGAAAGCATCTTTTTTGCCGGAGGGACAGGTAATACGGGGACATGAATTTCATTATTTCGACAGTGAAAAAAATGGAGAGGATTGTATCGCATCAAAGCCGGTATCGGGAAAAACTTATCCGTGTATTCTTGCAGGGGAAACTTACTGGATGGGATTCCCACACCTGTATTATCCTTCAAATCCGGCATTTGCCAGAAATTTTGTAGAAAAAGCAGTAAAAAGAAAAGGAGTAACATAGATGGAGAATTCATATCGTTTTTTTGAAAACAGGGACTGCAAATACTTTCCCTGCCATGAAGGATTAAAAGATTTTAACTGCCTGTTCTGTTACTGCCCGATGTATCATATAAAAAACTGTCCGGGAAATCCGGAATTTATGGACATCAGAGGCAAAAGCATTAAAGTATGCAGCAACTGTACATTTCCGCACCAGCCGGAACATTATGATGCCATCATAGAGGTGCTGAAAAAATAAAAACAGATTTTACGTTGATAAATTTATGATACTGGGATATAATAGTGATTGAATAAAAATAACTACAGAAAACACGTTTATAATTTGGAGGCAGGCATGAAACTTTTAAGGATTACGGCAGAAGGATTGCCGTTGTTTAAAGAAAAACTTGATTTGTCTTTTTATGCGCAGCAAAGGCTTACTGAGGAGCATAAAGAGATTTTATACCCATTGTTTTCAAACATATATCTGAATCCTGCAAATGGATTTATCGGTATTAATGCGTCAGGAAAAACATCTGTTTTGAAGGTTATTTTACTGGTTCTTGGTATAATAAATAATGAACCAGTAAACCATATTCAAACACGGGACATATTGGGCAGTTCAGAAAAAGTAGTGTTTAATACTTATTTTTATTCGGAAAAAAATAAAAAAATTTGTCGGCTGGAAACCGTCATTACAGCAAGAAGGGATAAAACGGAAGGTATTATTTATAATATTGTTTCAGAGACAATCTGGACAAAGCGGCCAGAGGAAGTAATTACCCGTAAGGCAATGCTCGAGTTTGATGGAAAAGAGCCGGATATGGTCAGAAGCGGTCAGGAGGATTTTTTGCCGGATGATGTCAGTATTATGATTGCGCATAACAAAAAATACAATGAACATATAAGAATTGCAAATCTTCTTCTCTTTACAAATGTGAATGTATTCCCATTTGTGGGAAATGTGCCGAAAGAGATTATTGCTTTTTTGGATTCTACGATTGAGAGTCTGTATTTTGATGAAATGGACCAGAAAATTAAGATTCATCTGAAATTTAAAGGCAGGGAGGAAATTGTATTAAATGACCCGGTTGAATTAAATAATTATCTTTCATCGGGGACAGTTAAGGGAATGATAACTTTTACACTGGCACAGGAAGTACTCCGCGAGGGCGGTTATCTTGTGGTTGATGAACTTGAGAATCATTTTAATAAAGAAATTGTTACTACTTTAATGCGATTCTTTATGGACAGCAGGTTAAATAAAAAAGGTGGTACGTTGATTTTTTCTACGCATTATCCTGAACTGCTTGATGAATACGAGCGTAATGACAGCATATTTATAACGAGGAATCGACATGGTATCGTTGTCGAAAATCTTTCTAATATTTTGAAAAGAAATGATATTAAAAAGAGTGATGCATATCAGAGTGGATTTCTTGAAGGAACAACACCGTTGTACGAATCATATATGCAGCTAAAAAAAAGTATAGCTGCCTCTTTAAGATAGGAGGCAGAAGATGGAACTTGCAAGGTACAAAGCATGTATCTGTGAAGGCTCTGCGGAAAATGCCATCATGGATATTCTGCTGGATAATAAGCTTTTGATTTTTTCAAGGGAAGAAATGTTGGAAGAAGAGGTTATCAGGTGCAGAGAAGGAAAAAAGTTTGAAGAAAAATATCTGAGAAAAGGGTTTAAAAGCAAGATTTCTATTATCAGAATTTTAGATTCCCGGCGTGAAAACTTCAGACTTAGTAAGGCATATGAACATAAGGTAGATATTATTAATATAATAACTGCTCCGGAGATTGAGATGCTAATTATATTTACCGAAGATAAGTATAAAGAATTTAAAAAGTCAGGTAAGAAGCCAAGTGATTTTTGTAAGGAAAATTTGAAAATGTCCAATGTAAAAACTTATGATTATGTAAAGGACTACTTCGCTGATTCGACAGTACTTGTGGCAGCAATTAAGAAGTACCATGAAATATCAAAAATACAGAAAGGCGAATATACTTTACTGGATTTATTAAAAAAATGATGTAGTGTTCAAAAGTCAGGAGGCTTAGTATGACAGATGAAAGACTGAAAATTGTTAAATATATTAACGATCCTGTGTATGGCGGAATCGGTATCACACAGCTTGAACTGGATCTTATCAGTACCCCTGTGTTTCAGCGGCTGCGTGGATTAAAACAGGTGGCAAGACTGAATTTTATTTTCCCAAGTGCGGAACATTCCCGTTATGTTCATTCCATCGGAGTTTTATATATTATGAGTCTGATGACGGAACAGCTGGAGAAACAGGGAATGTTAGATCCGGAAGATGTGGTTAAAATGCGGGTTGCAGCATTGTTACATGATATCGGACATTATCCTTTGTCACATCTGGGGGAAGCTGTATACAGTTATTGCATGGATCGTGAGGGAGAAACAGAGAAAAAACCATTGTATTACATGGCTTCTTTCCATTCTAAATCAGCAGATCATGAATATCTGGGAAAATACATAGTGACGCATAATCTGGAACTCCGGTCAATTCTGGAAAAATACGGTCTGGATCCGGAAGAAATCGGAGAAATATTTACCGGTGAATGTGGAGCAAGAAATATGGTGTATACCCAGCTCATTCATTCCAGTCTGGATGCAGACCGGTTGGATTATATGCTTAGGGATTCCTATCAGACAGGGGTAAAATATGGAATGGTAAATCTGCAATATCTGGTACGCCTGCTGATGGTAGTTGAAGATCCTTCCCTTCGCGGAAATAATAAGGTGCTGGCTTTTAATAAAAAAGGACAGTATGTAGTGGAACATTTTCTTATGTCCAGATATTTCTATTATTCCCAGGTCATTTTCCATAAAACCAATGTCGCTTTTGAAGGCATGGTAAAATGTATGTATATCCGTCTGGTTCAGAGTGGTCATTTTTTGTATCAGTCATTGGAAGAAATACAGGAGAGTATTAATGATGAGAAATTTTTAAGCTTTAACGATTCCTTTCTGGAAACAGCAGCCAAAGAATACTATGACCATACCGAGGACGAAGAATTTAAAAGGCTTTATGAAATGTTCCGGGACAGAATCCGTCCGAAAGTTATATTTGAAATGAAAGACATGTATGAAAATTCCCCGTCTCAGGAATTTTCCGTATTAAAATATGAATTACAGAAAAATCCGGATAAAATTTCGGAATTAATCGGAACGGATCGCTGGGGATACCAAATTGCTCCGCTTATGATTGAAAAAATACACAATAGTTATAAAGTGGCAGAAAAAAATGCAGACTTTGAAGATTTAAGGGAAGCAGTAAAACTGTACGATATGGACACCGGACAATTATCATATCTTGCAGGCGATAAACAGTCGGTTGTCAATAAGCTGGCGAATTATAAGACAGAATTTATCCGGGTATATGTTTTAGAGGAAAAAGGAAAAAAGTATGATTATGAAAGAATGCATAATGAAATTAAGGAAATGATTTCATAAGAAACAGATAATTGCAAAACACTTAAATTTTTATAAGTGTATATGCAAATGAAACAATACACGAAGGCACGCTCTCGCTACATTCGGCTGGTATCGGATACATAAGGTCAGGTAGCCCTGACCTAAGTACCGACCGCCTCATAGTACCTTCTTAGTAATTGTGTCATTGCATATACAATAGATACAAATTATGAGTTTTGCAATTAACTGTTTCAAAAAAACAGTTAATTGTAAAGGAGAATTTTTATGTGTACAGCAGCAACTTACAGTTCAAAAGATTTTTATATGGGAAGGACTCTTGATTATGAGTTTTCCTATGGGGACGAGGTGACGGTTACACCGCGGAATTATCCGTTCCGGTTCCGGCATATGGGTGAAAATAAGAGTCATTATGCGATGATTGGAATGGCGCATGTGGCAGATGATTATCCGCTTTATTACGATGCCATGAATGAGTGCGGACTTGGAATCGCAGGATTAAATTTTGTAGGAAATGCATTTTATGGCGAGGTGGAAGATGGCGTGGACTGTATTGCACAGTTTGAATTTATCCCGTATCTTTTATCCGTATGTGCCTCGGTAAAGGAAGTAAAAGAAGTGCTGGGACACAGTAAAGTAGTGAATACAAGATTTAGTGAGCAGTTCCCGTGTGCAGGACTGCATTGGATCATTGCGGATAAGGAGGAAGCAGTTACCGTGGAATCCATGAAGGACGGACTGCATATTTACGATAATCCGGTAGGAATACTTACCAATAATCCGCCGTTTGAAAAGCAGATGTTCCAGTTGAATAATTATATGCATTTATCGCCAAAACAGCCGGTGAATCAATTTTTACAGGGATTTTCGCTGGACAGTTACAGCCGTGGCATGGGGGCGATGGGACTTCCGGGTGATTTATCATCCATGTCGAGATTTGTGCGTGCAGTATTTACAAAGATGAATTCCATATCCGGGGAAAGCGAAGAGGAGAGTGTGAGCCAGTTCTTTCATATTCTGGGATCGGTGGATCAGCAGAGAGGATGTTGTGAGGTAGAACCCGGAAAATATGAAATTACCTTATATACTTCCTGTTGTAATGCACAGAAAGGTATTTATTATTATACTACTTATGAAAATCATCAGATTACGGCGGTGGATATGCATCACGAAGATCTGGATGCTGACAGTTTAATGCGCTATCCCCTTGTACAGGGACAGCACATTTACAGACAGAATTAAAATGTCAGCCGCCCAGTTCAACCATTTTCCGGATGCATTTTCCGGCACCGTCAATCACATTTTCCGGCAGTTCGATTTCTTCCCCGCCGATGCCTTTTAAACAGTGATAAACGTCCATTAATGAGGTTACTTTCATATTCATGCAGGTAAGCGGAACTGCGAGCGGATAGAATTTCTTATCCGGACAGGCAAACTGTAAATGCTCCACAATGCTGTTTTCCGTACCAATGATAAATTCTTTGCACTCAGAATGAATGGCATAATTCATGATGCCGGTGGTAGAACCGATGTAATCTGCCTGTGAAGACACCTCTTCCCGACATTCCGGATGGACTAAAAGCAGGGCGGAAGGATGTGCCTGCCTTGCTTTTTTCACATCATTTGCACTCACTACAATATGTCGCGGACAACCACCATTGAAAAATGCAAATGTTTTATCCGGCACCTGTTTTGCCACATAACTGCCGAGATTCGGATCCGGAATAAACAGAATCTTATCATTTTCAAGGCTCTGGCAGATTTGCACGGCAGAAGAAGAAGTGACGCACACGTCACATTCTGTTTTCAGCTCCGCAGTTGTATTAATGTATGTTACAACCGCATAATCCGGATATTTTTCACGGAGTTCGTGCAATTTATCAAGATTAATCTGGTCCGCCATCGGACAGCCTGCCATCGGATTGGCAAGCCATACCTTTTTCTGAGGGCTTAATACCTTGCAGGTTTCCGCCATAAAACGGACTCCGCACATAATTACCCCGTTACAGTCACTCTTTGCTGCCTGTACGCTCAGACCATAAGAATCCCCCATATAGTCAGCGATTTCCAGGATTTCCTGTCCCTGGTAAGCATGTGCAAGAATACATATATTTTTTTCTTTCTTCAGTCGCAGGATTTCCTGCTGAATTTCCTGTATCGTCATAAGAATTCCTTTCAATTACCTAATCTTTTATCTTTATACTGTGTGCAGATTTTTCATGGAAATATCCAGAATCGGTGCGGAATGTGTCAAAGCACCGCTGGATACGAAATCAACTCCGATATCACGGATTTTTGCAATATTTTCTTTCGTTACATTGCCGGAACATTCGGTTTGTGCTTTTCCGTCAATCAGTGCAACAGCCTGTTTCATCATTTCCGGTGTCATATTGTCAAGCATAATGATATCCGCACCGGCAGCGACAGCTTCTTTTACCTGTTCGAGTGTTTCCACTTCGATTTCAATCTTACGCACAAATGGAGCATATTCTTTTGCCATACGGATGGCTTTGGTAATGCTTCCGGCTGCCCCGATGTGGTTATCCTTTAATAAGACACCGTCGGATAAATTGTAGCGGTGATTCTGTCCGCCGCCAATGCGCACTGCATATTTTTCAAAAATACGGCAGTTCGGTGTGGTCTTTCTGGTGTCTAACAGAGTGACGCGGCTTCCTTCCAGAAGCGATGCAACTTCTCTGGTATAAGTGGCGATTCCGCTCATTCTCTGTAAATAATTTAGGGCGACACGCTCGCCGGATAAAAGGACACGGATATCTCCGTTTACAACTGCCAGTTTATCCCCTTTTCTAGATCGGAAGAGCGTCGTGTAGGGAAAGAGTGTAGATCTCGGTGGTCGCCGTATCATTAAAAAAGGAGAGAGAGGTGGGTAGGGAAGGTAGGGATGGATTGAGAATAATGAAGAGTTAG
>ENA-UPXC01001271-UPXC01001271.1-human-gut-metagenome-genome-assembly--contig:-NODE-1271-length-37815-cov-5.428507_pt1 | contig 37815 bp, 40 predicted proteins | sample MGYA00250047_ERZ773371 | MGnify/ENA primary metagenome ERZ773371 (study PRJEB29103, sample SAMN06111975) | human gut metagenome | biome: human gut; feature: ankylosing spondylitis patient; material... | reverse complement strand
AATGATATGAGCAAGTATAACAACTTGAATAAAATCAAGAAAACCAGACTTGCCTACGATAACATTACCGTTCAGCTCTCAAAGAAGAATACCCGTTTCCAATATAAGCTGATTAAGAAAGGCGGACGGGCTTCTGAGTTTGAAAATGCGATTGAATGGCTCTGCCTGTCCGGTATCGTGTCACAGGTCTACAAGGTGGAGCAAATCAAAAAGCCGCTTGAAAACTACCGTGATATTGATGCGTTCAAGATTTATGTGTCCGACTTAGGGCTTCTTTGCGCAAAGAAGGATTTAGCCGCTAATGACATTCTCTATATGGTCGAGGAAATCAACGACTTCAAGGGCGGTATGGCGGAGAACTATGTCAATGTGCAGCTTACCATTAACGGCTACCACACCTACTATTGGGAGTCCGAGCGTGGAGCTGAAATTGATTTTATCATTCAGCGTGACGGTCAGCTCATTCCTATTGAGGTCAAATCTGCTGACAACACCAGAGCCAAGAGCTTAAAGGTCTATATGGACACCTACAAGCCCGCTTATGCTATCAAGCTCTCTGCAAAGAACTTCGGCTTTGAGGACAATAAAAAAATCGTTCCTCTCTATGCCGCATTTTGTATCTGAAATCAATATGGCAACAGTAACGCTCACAGAAAATGTGGGCGTTATTTTTTGCCCCTAAAACAGAATAAGAAAGGATAACGCTTATGAAGAAATACACGAAAATCATCTGTATGATTGCCGCCGTGTGCCTGTTAGGTGCGGCGGCTTTTTGCGGCTTCCGTATTTACAGCCACTATGCACACGAAAGTAAGCAGGAAGAAGTCTTTGAAAAAATTGCCGAGGTTGTGGAACAGGCGCAGACAGGCGAAAGTGAAACGACCGATGTTCTGCTTACGGAGGAAGAAACCGTGCTTGCGGAATACGGCGAGCTGTATCTGCAAAATACGGATATGGTCGGCTGGCTTTCGATTGCCGGCACGAATATCAACTATCCCGTAATGCAAACCCCGAACAACCCCAATTATTATCTGAAGCACAATTTTGAAAAGGAGTACAGCGATTTAGGCACTCCGTATGTGCAGGAAAATTGCGACCTATTCACGAGTGATAACCTTGTTATTTACGGTCATCACATCAAAGGGCAAAAGATGTTCGGCGCATTGGAAAATTACAAGAGCAAAGATTTTTACGAGGAACACAAGACCATCAATTCCACAAGCAATATTGACAACAGCCAAATACTGCAAAAGCTCTCTGCAATATTTAATGTCGGTTCAGAGAGCTGGCTTGAAGTGGATTTTTCCAGATGGGGCAATAACGGAACTGATAATGCTAAATTTGAATTGCTGAAATCGGCAGTAATTCAACAAAGGTGCGTGAAAATAACCTACGCCAACTCCTACGGAACGATTAGCGAGAGAATTATCCAACCGTTAAAAGTGTTATATAAATCTATGTCGTGGTATTTGAAAGCGTACTGTACGGAAAAACAGGACTATCGCATTTTTAAGCTGACTCGCATTATAACATTGGAAATGCTTTCAGACACTTTTGATAAAAAGTCTTTTCCAGAATTAGATGAGATGTCGGGGCAAGTTTATAGTACAATCGTACTGCGCTTTGCCAAAGAAATCTCGTATCGTGTTTATGATGAATTTGATAATACTCAAATAAGCACAGAAGAAAATGGGGATTTAATCGTTTCTGTTGAAATGCCAGAAGATGAATGGTTAATCGGGTATTTGTTATCATTCGGAACACAGGTGGATATTGTAGAGCCTGCGCATCTCAAGGACATCGTTGCAAAGCAGGCAAAAAGTATCTATGAAAAATATAAATCTTGACACAGGGTGTCAGTATAAGTGTGGTACAATCTTCTCGCAAATTAAATAGAGATTTATAAGGAGAACACTATGGCTTTTGATTTCAAAAAAGAATACAAAGAGTTTTATATGCCGAAGAACAAACCAGAGATTGTTACTGTTCCGCAGGCTAACTATATTGCTGTACGAGGAAAAGGTAATCCTAACGAGATTGACGGTGCTTATCAGAAGGCAATCAGTATCCTATACGCTGTTGCTTACACGCTGAAAATGAGCTATAAAACAGAGCATAAAATCGAGGGCTTTTTTGAGTATGATGTTCCTCCGCTGGAGGGCTTTTGGTGGCAGGATAATGTTGATGGTATAGACTATGCTGATAAAGCTGCATTTAACTGGATTTCTGTCATTCGCCTGCCCGAATTCATTACGCAAAAGGATTTTGAATGGGCGGTAGAAACCGCATCCGAAAAGAAAAAGCTCGACTGCTCATCTGCGGAATTTCTGACCGTTGATGAGGGCTTGTGTGTTCAAATAATGCACATAGGCGCATTTGACGATGAACCGCAAACGGTAACGTTAATGGATGAATATATAGCGCAGAACGGTTATGAAAATGATATAACCGAAAGCCGATTACATCACGAAATTTACTTATCAGATGCACGGAAAGTAGCACCAGAAAAATGGAAAACCGTGATTCGCCATCCAATTAAAAGGTCAAGGCAACAATCATAAATTTGCTAATGAGATATATTCGGTGCACTCGGTCAACCATTGCTCGTGATTGTCAGCAAGGTTGTCTGGACTGTTAGAATGGGCATATTTTTCGGAATGGCATATAAGGAAACGGGAAACTTGTGGGTATCGACTATCTTCCATTTCCTTGTTAATGTTTGCGCTCTGCCGTACCTGTTTTCAAGTATAAACGGATATGCAGATGTAACGCTGTATATTATCGTGCCTGTTTATATAGCTTTGGGAATATACAGCATCTTTGAGCTGCAAAAGCGTGGAACTTACACAGATGCCATATAGTTTAGGAAGCTACAAATCTATTCTTTGCCTAACTTATAATACATATTGTTGACAGCAATATACTCGGCAAAAATCCGAAACCTAATGGCGTTTTTGGTGGCTGCAACCGTCGGTTGACATATTGAATGGTCTGGATTGGTGGTTTGCAACTTCGCAAAGTGCTAAAATATGAGCACAACAATCAAAACAATAGGAGGACAAATATGATTTTTGCCGATAAGCTTATACTGCTGCGAAAAAAAGCAGGTTGGTCGCAAGAGGAACTGGCTGACCAAATGAATGTAACACGACAGTCTGTTTCAAAATGGGAAGGAGCGCAATCTGTTCCAGACCTCGAAAAAATGCTACGCCTTTCCGAACTGTTCGGAGTAAGCACCGATTATTTACTGAAAGACGAAATTGAAGAAGCTGAGCATATAGACTCGTCCGATGATACGCCGTCATTAAGGCGTGTATCTATGGAGGAAGCAAACGCTTTTCTTTCCGTAAAGCTGCGGACAGCTAAAACAATAGCGTATGCCGCCTTTTTGTGTATTGTATCTCCGATTGCCCTTTTGATATTGGGTGCAATCAGCGAGAGTACGGTGGGTGTCTTGAACGAAAATATAGCGGGCGGAATCGGAATGATTGTTCTTATTATTCTTGTGGCAATCGCCGCTGTGATGTTTATATCAAGCGGCAGCAAAACCGCCCCATTTGCCTACTTGGAAAAAGAAAAGTTTGAAACCGAGTATGGCGTGAGCGGAATGGTGAAAGAGCGCAAGGCACAATACAAGGATTTGCACACGAAACATAATATTGCGGGAGCTTGTTTGTGCGTTACTGCCCTAATTCCTCTTTTTGTCGGAGCAATAATTGATGCTGATAACGACCTGTTTCTAACGATTATGCTTTCACTTTCATTTCTCATTGCGGGAGTAGGCGTGATTTGCTTTATCAAGACGGGCATTATATGGGCAAGCTATGAAAAGCTGTTGCAAGAGGGCGAATATTCTAAAGAGAACAAAGAAAAACCGTCCTTTTCGGGAGCCATCTATACAGCGTATTGGGTGATTGCAACGGCAGTTTATTTGGGGTACAGCCTGTCATCAAATAATTGGGGACAGAGTTGGATAATTTGGGTCGTTGCAGGCGTAATATTTCCCGCTGTCATTGCAATTACTAATGCCTTTGAGAAAAAATCAAAATGAAATTTTAAAATAAAAATGTGTTTCGCTGCTTGTGGGCAACACATTCGCTGTTTGTGGGGAAGAGTTTTTGCGAAAGCCGTGCTATACTTTTCTTCGGAGGTACACAAAAATGGATCAAATAAAGATTGGAAAATTTATTGCCGCCCTGCGAAAAGATAAAGGCTTGACGCAGGAGCAGCTCGGAGAAAAGCTTGGTGTGACCAACAAAACCATTTCCCGTTGGGAGAACGGCAATTATATGCCCGATGTTGAAATGCTGTCGCTGCTTTCAAAGGAATTCGGCGTAAGTATTAACGAACTTATAAGCGGCGAACGGCTTTGGGCGGAGGACTTTAAGAAAGCCGCCGACGATAACCTTGTTACGGCGCTGAACAACAGCACCTTTACGCTGAAAGAAAAGATAGTATTTTTTAAGAAGAAATGGCTGCACGAACATATTTCAACTATCGTCCTGTGCGTTGTAGCGTGGATAGGTATTATAATATGGACTGCGCTGAAATTACGAGGCAGCGACTCTTATGCGCTTTTGGGTGCAATAGGCAGTATGCTTGCTATACTTTTCTATGTGGTACTGTATAACCGTATGATGGTATATGTGGAGAACCACGCATATCGGGCAACGCCAGACAAGGAAACCGAAACGAAAAACTAACCTTGATAAATCCAAAGTAGTTGAATGCTGTCTGAGTATTGGCAGCAAAGAGTTTGTGAACTTTTTGTTTTCCTCTTGACAAAACGGGTCTACAAGTGTTAGACTATAAGCAAAGGTCTAATGCTTGTAGCCCCGCAAGGAGGATTATAATGAAAAATTACAAACTTGGAGATATGGAACTGGAGTTTGCCAACTTAATTTGGGAGAATGAGCCTATTTCCTCTGGAGGCTTGGTTCAGCTTTGTGAGCAGAAATTCTCTTGGAAGAAATCCACCACATATACGATGCTGAAGCGTCTTTGTGATAAGGGCATTTTTCAAAACAATTCGGGCAATGTCGTTTCTGTCCTTTCAAAGCAGGAGTGGTTTACGAAGCAAAGTGAGGGCTTCGTGGAAGAAACATTCAACGGTTCTCTGCCACAATTCTTAGTGGCGTTTACCCGCCGCAAAAAGCTCTCAAAGCAGGAAATCGCTGAGATACAGAAAATCATCGACCAAAATGCAGAGGAATGACTATGAGCGACAAAGTATTTCTCGATATTGTAAATATGAGTATTACGGGCAGCTTTGCTATCTTAATTATTATGTTGGCACGGTTGCTGCTGAAAAAAGCTCCAAAGGTTTTCTCCTACGCATTATGGTTTGTTGCCTTTTTCCGTCTGCTTGTACCCGTTTCCTTTGAAAGCGTTTTGAGCATATTGCCGTTCAACACCACGCCGCTGTCTACGGATATGCTTTATATTGAAACCCCTTATGTGGAAACGGGTATAAAAGCAATAGACAGCGTAATCAACCCTGTTGTAGCAACTGAGGTTTCCGATTCTACCGCAAATGTATATCAGATATTTACCTTTTGGGGGAAGATTATATGGTTCATCGGCGTTTGTGCGTTTTGCCTGTATAGCATACGCTCATATTCCAAACTCAAAAAGAAATTACAGAGTGCCGTCCTTCTTCGGGATAATATTTATATTTCGCAAGTAGTCGGCACGCCCTTTGCGCTTGGATTGCGAAATCCAAAAATATACTTGCCGAGCAATTTGGCTGACGCACAGGAATATGTAATTGCCCACGAACAGACGCATCTCGCTCGGCGTGATAACCTTGCGAAGATATTAGGATATGTTGTTCTTATCCTGCATTGGTTTAACCCTCTTGTGTGGCTTGCGTTCAAGCTGTTCGTTACCGATATGGAAATGTCCTGCGATGAAAGCGTAATCAGAAATTCAAAGGAGGATATTCGCAAAGAATACAGCCGGTCGCTTTTAGAGCTTTCTATTGAAAAAAGCACACTTGACATACCGATGGCGTTTGCCGAGGGAAATCCCAAAGAAAGGATAAAGAATGTTATGAAATCAAACACGAAAAAAATAATTGGATTTGCAGGTTTAGGGGCGGTAATTTTAATTGTGGTCATTGCAATATGCCTTATTCCTAACCGTCCGCAGTATGCGACGGCAAAGCAAACTATTACTGAAATCAACGCAATTGCAACTCCGTCTGCAACGCACGCCGAAATTAAAACTGCCGACGGGAACAAAACCATTACAGACAGCGCATATTTCAATGAACTGTTGACCTTTGTTGAAGGTATTGAGATCAACACGAAAGAAGTTAAGAGAGGCTCTTGGATTGACAGCGAGGAAAATAACAAGATTACATTTTACCGAGCAGACAATTCTATGGACTCCATAATCAGTTTCACTTCCGATTATTCTAAGATTTGGATTGAAACAAGCGCAACGATTTCTTTCACATATAGTGTCAAAGACCCAGCAGAAGTGCAAAAGGGACTTGCAGCTTTCCTTGGCAACAATAGCTAAGGCAATCTTGCGTTTGTGACTCGGAGGAAATATGCCTAATGCAAAAAGAAAAATTTATACTATGCCCCGTCTGCGGCAACAAAACAAGAGTACAGATACGGGAGGATACAGAGCTAAAGAATTTTCCCCTGTTCTGTCCCAAGTGCCATAAGCAGACCTTGATAAATGCAAAGCAACTGAATATCACAAAAGCAGAAGTGCCAGACGCTAAGACGCAGAGCCGATGAACTTGTGAGATACCTCACAGCTCGTCGGCTCTTTTGTTATCAATATATATTTGGCAGCACAGCCCACCAAATAAAAAAAAACGGTGCTTTGGTGGGCTGCTCTGTCACGCCCAAACAAAATTAGTGCAGCCCTCCAAGCCCGTTTAAGGTTTGGAGGGATTTTTTATGTGTTGGTCTAATATGACCGCAACGCTGCTCATCAGAAGCAGCGGATACATATAGAGTGTCACGCAGGAACGAGGATAGTCTGTTAAAAAAATCCTCGCCTGCTCGTGGCACTCTTATGGTTTTCAAATAGAGATTTCATTTCTATGCCATAGGTATAGTTATGCTTATTGCCGCAGAGGTCTTTATACCTTTGCGGCTTTTTGTTTGTCTTGCTTCTCTTTGATACAGGACAAGCCCGTATCTGGCGTTGGCTGCCGCAGTCCGCCTGCCAATCTGAGTTTTCAAAAAATTCAGATTGGAGGAAACAGTATGGCGTACAACAAAGCCAGAGAAGAAAAGAAATGGCGGCTCTGGAAAGAAGCCGAGGAAAAACAGCTACGGAGTTTAGGGGTCAGCGAAAGCAACATAGAAACGCTCCGTGTTCACGATTGGGCGATTTTTAATTCCGACAGGCGTTACTATCAGCGTATGCAAGAAACAGGTACATACCTTGAAGAAGTCGCAACGGATATGACATAGCCCGAAATAAAAACGGTTGAGGACTTTCTGGATAACATCGAAAATCAGCAGCTCTATCAAGTGCTGATTAAGGTGGACAGGCTTACTCTGCGTATCGCTTTTATGAAGGTACAGGGATATTCTACCCGTGAAATTGCATCGTATCTGCGTATCACGGAGAAAGCCGTTTACAGGCGATTGGATAGGCTCAAAGAAAAAATCCAAAAAATTTTTGAGTAGAGGGGAAAATTGAGCGTTCCCACGGGCTACAGGGTGAGAGGACAAAACCTCTCGCCCTGTTTTCCTTTGTGTGGCGAAAACGGGATTGCTCTTTGAAAACCGAATACCCATTCGCCAAATACCTTCTCTTTGTGATTGTGATGAGCATAAGCGTGTCGAGAGGTACGCCATAACCTGCTGTAAAGCAGAGAGCGATAACTACCTACTCAAAATATCGGGCAGCTCCCGATTTCGCCATAACCCACAAAGAGGACAATGATACTCCCGTCCAGTCACAGTCCGAGCGTGATAAAACCGTCGCAGGCAATGAGGGCGGCTCTGTCAGAACGACAGTTGGGGTGAAACTCCCGTGGCGTCAGTTCGCTGCTGACCGTTTGGCGACTTCCCAATAGCATTTCGGGGTGTCGAGGACAAATTGAAATGCTTTCTCATAGCAGCCAGACGCAAGGCGGTCAAAAGAACAGAGATATTGTTTATGCTCTCCCGACCTTAAATACTTCCTTGTGTTTGGCTGCCTACATAGGCAGAAAACCTCTGCCTAAATCATATTGGGAGGTCAAACATAATGGAATTGACTATCAAGCGTGGCGACATTTATTATGCAGAGCTAAACCCCGTTATCGGCTCTGAACAGGGCGGCACAAGACCCGTACTTATCATTTCCAACGATATAGGCAACAAGCATAGCCCTACGGTCATTATCGCCCCTATCACAAGTCGGGTACACACAAAAGCAAAAATACCTACGCACACCTTAATTAAAGACTTCGACGGTCTGGATAAGAACTCAATTATATTGTTTGAACAAATCCGCACCATAGACAAGCAACGCCTGCGAGAGTACTTAGGAACTCTTGACAGGCGTATTATTCATTGCGCAGACAAAGCCCTTGCCATCAGCATCGGGCTTGCAAAAAAGGATTAGCTCTCTCGTTATACGGTACAAGCGGTAGCTCATATACATTAGAAACGAGGGAGGTGTTGCGGCTGTTGCATAGAGAATTTGTTTATGTTGGCGACCCTGTTCCAGAATTAAACGAGCAGGAACACGCTGCGTTCCTTATGAATATCCATAAGTCGATACTCCTTTCTTTGGAGAAAAGAAAGCTGCTGACACATTCTCAGCGGGAACGCTGTTTGGTCGAGCTTGAAAAGCAATATAGTAGGGAGCAAAAAAGCAGACGCCGAGCATAACGCTTGGCGTTTTTACATAGCCGAGTAAAAAAACAAATTTGCACATTCGACACCGCACTCTCTTTTTTCTATAATTAAATACAGTAACAAAGTTTACTGAGAAAGGAGCTTCGCTATGATAAATAGATATGAACGCCTAAACCAAGAGCTGAAGATGGTTGAAACGAAAAGAAAGGTAGCTGCATACTGCCGAGTTTCAACGGACAATGAAGACCAAGCCAATTCGTTTGAAAGCCAACAGCGGTATTTCAGACAGTATATTGAGCGCAATCCCGATTGGGAGCTTTATGAGATTTTTGCCGATGAGGGCATTTCTGGCACGAATACAAAGAAGCGTAAAGAGTTTAACCGTATGATAGCGTGTGCCAAGAATGGCGACTTTGATTTGATTATCACCAAGGAGATTTCCCGTTTTGCGAGAAACACCCTTGATAGTATATATTACACCCGTGAATTGAAAAAGCACGGCGTCGGTGTTATATTTATGAATGACAATATCAACACCTTAGACGGCGATGCAGAGCTTCGTCTGGCGATTATGTCCTCTATTGCACAGGAAGAAAGCCGCAAGACTTCCGAGCGTGTGAAGTGGGGACAAAAACGCCAGATGGAACAAGGCGTTGTGTTCGGCAGAAGTATGTTGGGCTACGATGTCGATGGCGGCAAAATGACTATCAACGAGGAAGGCGCAAAGGTTGTACGCCTTATCTTCCATAAGTTTGTCAATGAGGGCAAAGGAACGCACGTCATCGCCCGTGAGCTTCGTGAGGAAGGTATCAGCCCTATGCGGGTCAAGGAATGGAGCAACACGGTTATTCTGCGAGTGATACGCAATGAGAAATACTGCGGCGACTTGGTGCAGAAAAAGACCTATACGCCCGACTTCCTATCTCACGAAAAGAAGTACAACCGTGGGCAAGAGGAATTTGTTATCATTAAAGACCATCACGAGCCGATTATCTCCCGTGAGTTATTCGATGAAGCAAACCGCATTTTAGATGCAAAGTCGCTTTCGCAGGAGGGAAAGGCAAAGCACTCTAACCGCTACCCGTTCTCTGGCAAAATCAAATGCGGCTGCTGCGGCTCAAGCTATGTGGCAAGATATAAAACCCGAAAGGACGGCAGCCGATATAAGGCATGGCGCTGCAATGAAGCTGCAAAGAACGGAAGCCCCCATATCGACAAGGCGGGAAATCAAGTTGGCTGTACGAGCTTGTCTATCCGCAATGAGGATGCGACCCACATTATGTATCTCGTAACCAAGAGCCTTAAATACAATAGAGATAAAATCATAAATAACCTAACTGCCGTTATTCAGTCCATCATTGCTATGGATACGACGGGTACGGATGTCCTAAAGCTGCAAGAGCAGATTAAAAAGATTGAGGGCAAGCGGGCTAATCTGATTGACCTTTATATGTCCAATCTGATTAACAAGGACGAATTTACTGCCACCCGTGCAAGCTGCGATGCTGAAATCGAGGAGCTTCAATCTATTATCGAAAGCGTGGATAAACAGCGGGAAATGATAGAGCAGCAACAGCAGCTCTTAAAAGAGATTGAGGACGCAATCAAAGAGATTGTCAGCGGCGTGGAGTACGAAGATGAGTTCTATAAGCACATTTTAGACAAGATGGTAGTTCAAGATAAGGATAACATAGATGTATATCTGAATTTACTTCCTATGAAGTGGAGCTATACGGTTGCAAAAGCATCAAAAAAAGCCGTAGCCTCTGAATGGAACATTTCAGAGGCTTCTCTACCGATGTCCGTCAGCAGGGCCTTCAGCTCCGGATAGGGCATGGAGTACCGCTGGCTCAGATAGCGCAGAGACGCTCCCAGCTCGCCATCCGGCCCACCGTACTGGCTGATGATAAACGCCGCCAGCTTGGGGTTGGGATTGGCGATGCGCACGGGGTACTGCAGCTTCTTTTCATATACAAACATCAGTCCGAACCTCCTTCGTCCCAGGGCCACGGATCGTTGAGCCACCGATAGCCGCCCTCCGTGACGGTGGTCTGGGTCAGGGGGCCGTACTGCTCCTGATACCGGGCGCGGCCCTCCTTGGCCAGGGCGATATACTTCCAATACAGGTTCAGGACCTCCTGGTCGTCGGCGTGGGTCACCAGATACAGCCCCAGCTCGTCAATGGCAAAATCCAGGGCCATCAGCTCCGACAGGGCGTTGTTGGCCGCCGGGAACCGGCTGCGCAGCTCCTTATGAAACGGCAGGTCCAGCCCTGGAAACAACGTTCCCTGCTGCAGGGCCTCCCGCTGGTCATACCGGGGCGGGTCCTGCTGCTGCATGGCCACAAAGGGAAAGGCCAGCGCCCCGCAGCCGCCGGGGAGACTGCCCTGGTTCTGCGGGCACCCATTGGCAGGGGTGCAGCTGCTTGTTTCTGTGTACAAGGGGATTCCTCCTTCACAAATCGTGGGTATGGCCCCCGCGCGGGGGGCTCACTCCAGTATATGTACCCCTCCCCCGGCGGGAAACGGGGGATTCCCTTTTATCGGAAAATGTGGTATGGTATAGAAAACGCATCCCCTGCATACGGTGAGCCGAAGGGGGTGCGGAGATGATCGTTATACTTCGCCGCCGGTATCTTGCGGCGGCTGCGGCGGTGCTGCTGCTGGCGGGAGCCGCCGCCGTCCTGCGGCCGGGATGTCCTGCCGCTGTAAACGCCGCCGGAGCGGGCTGCCGGACCATCGTTCTGGACGCCGGACACGGCGGCGAGGACGGCGGCGCGGTGTCCCCGGACGGGGTGGTGGAAAGCGACCTGAACCTGGCCATCACCCGGCGGCTGCGGGATGTGCTGCTGTTTCTGGGTCGGGATACCGTGCTGACCCGGACGGGGGAGGACGCGATTTATTCGCCGGAGGCCGTCACCCTGCGGGAAAAGAAGGTGTCGGACCTGAAGAACCGGGTGGCCCTGATCAACAGCCAGCCGGAGGCAGTGCTCATCAGCATCCACCAGAACAGTATGCCCGACCACCCGTCGGTCCACGGGGCTCAGGTGTTTTATAACGGCGCGGCCTCCGGCCCCCGGCTGGGAGAGACGGTCCAGGCGGCCCTGAACGGCGCCGTCAACGCCGGAAACGAGAAAAACGCCAAGGCCATCGACAGCACCATCTATCTGATGAAAAATGTACAATGTCCCGCCATTTTAGTGGAGTGTGGCTTTCTGTCCAACCGGACGGAAACCGGGCAGCTGCTGACCGGCGGGTATCAGCTGAAGCTGGCGGTGTGCATCGCCGCCGGATTTCTCCAGCACGACACGGAGGGAGCAAGTACATGAAAACCAAAACCATATTTTACTGCACCGAGTGCGGCAACGAGACCCCCAAGTGGGCGGGACGCTGCCCGGCCTGCGGCGCATGGAACAGCATCGTGGAGCAGGCGGATAAGCCGGTGAAATCCGGCAGAAAGCCAGCGTCGGCGAGGGCTGTAAAGCCTGTTCCCATTACAGAGATCGGCACGGCGGATGAGATCCGCTTTTCCACCGGTATGGGGGAGCTGGACCGGGTCCTGGGCGGCGGCGCGGTGAAAGGCTCCCTGGTGCTGGTGGGCGGCGCGCCGGGTATCGGCAAATCCACCCTGATGCTCCAGATCTGCAAGAAGCTGGGGGAGTTCGCCCGGGTGCTGTATGTGTCCGGTGAGGAGTCGGCCCACCAGCTGAAGCTGCGGGCCCAGCGCCTAGACGCGGAGAGCGATAATCTGTACGTTCTGTCGGAGACCTGCCTGGGGAATATCTTAGAGTGCGTCCGCAGCGAGCAGCCGGACGTGCTGATCGTGGACTCCATCCAGACCCTGTATAACGAGGACCTGGATTCCCCCGCCGGAGGGGTGGGACAGGTGAAGGACTGCACCATGGCCCTGATGCAGCTGGCCAAGGGCCAGGGGGTCACCGTGTTTGTCATCGGCCATGTGAACAAGGAGGGCTCCATCGCCGGGCCCAAGGTCCTGGAGCACATGGTGGACTGCGTGCTGTATTTCGAGGGGGACCAGCACATGACCTATCGGATCCTCCGGGCGGCAAAAAACCGCTTCGGCGCCACCAACGAGATCGGCGTGTTCGAGATGATGGACCGGGGCCTGCGGGAGGTGGAGAACCCCTCGGAGATGCTGCTGTCCGGGCGTCCTAAGGACGCCCCCGGCACCTGCGTCACCTGCGCCATGGAGGGGGCCAGGCCCGTTCTGGCGGAGGTGCAGGCCCTGATCGCCCCGGCCAGCGCCTCCAACCCCCGGCGCATGAGCAACGGCTTCGACTATAACCGGGCGGCCATGCTGCTGGCGGTGCTGGAGAAGCGGGGCGGGCTGAAGGTGTCCCAGTGCGACGCCTATCTGAACATCATCGGCGGGCTGACCCTGGAGGAACCGGCGGCGGACCTGGCGGCGGTGGTGGCCATCGCCTCCAGCTATCTGGACAAGCCCGTGCCGGACCATATGGCGGCCATCGGCGAGGTGGGCCTCTCCGGGGAGATCCGCTCCATCAGCCACCTGGAGCAGCGGCTGACCGAGGTGCACCGTCTGGGCTTCACCCAGTGCATGATCCCGGCCCGCCGGGCCCGGGAGCTCAAGCCCCTGCCGGGGCTGGAGCTGCTGCCGGTGCAGAACATCGCCCAGGCCCTGCGCCTGCTGGTCCGGGAGAAATAATCCGGGCAGGGGAGGCACTCTTTGGCACATAAAGGGCACTTTTTGGGAGAAAATGGAATAATTGTCTTGACAGTGGGGCTGTAAGGGTTTATCCTGTTACCGTGAGAAACGCCCGGCGGACTGGGCCGGGTATGCGGAAAGGAGCATCCCCGTCGTGATTGAGTTGACGGATCTGCCGGATGGCGCACTGGAAGACATGAAACGTTATGTGTCCTATGCCTGGCCGCCGGGGCGCATCGCTCAGCTGCTGAACCGCGCGTATGATCTGAACCTGACTCGCGAGACCGTCATTGGCATGCTCCGCCGGTTGAAGCACGAATGTGAATAAAAATTTGAGCATCCCCTCCGGGCGCGGAAGGGATGCTCTGTTTTTGATTTTTGAGGAATCAGGCGTTGTTCTTTTCCTGCTCCCTGCGGTCCTGCTCCTCCAGCTGGCGCTTGGTGCGGCGCAGGTCCACGATCATCAGAACCGCCGACAGCACGCAGGCCACGAACAGGATATAATACACCGCCTGGCCCAGGTAGATCCCGGCCAGCAGGAACAGCACAGCCAGAGCCGCCAGAATGAAGGTGATGTCCACCTGCTTGCGGCGCTTTTTCGTGCGGCGGAGAATTTCCAGTCTCTTTTCGTTGTCGTCCATGTTGCGTCTCCCTTTCTGTAATCTATCAGATGTCCTCCCGGGGACCCGGGCGCAGCTCCGTTCCGGACAGTTCCAGCCGCAGCCGTCCGGCGGACAGCTCCGTCAGCCGGTCCTGCAGCCGCCGGGGGGCGTCCTCCGGCAGGGACAGGGTCAAAGCCACTTCCGCCCCGTAGTCCACGGCGTCCACGGTGCCGCCGACGGCCTGCACCTCCAGCTTCACCCGCTCCAGCAGCGGATAGGGACAGGTGCAGCGGGCCGCGGTCCACAGGCCCATGGCCGCCACGCCCGCGGCGGCCAGCGCGTCCCGGGCGCTTTTGCTGTAGGCCCGGGTAAGCCCTCCGGCCCCCAGCAGGATGCCGCCGAAATAGCGGGTCACCACGCACAGAACGTTGGTGACGTGCTCCCGCTGGAACACCGCCAGCATAGGCTGACCGGCGGTGCCCTGAGGCTCGCCGTCGTCGCTGTAGCGGACCACGCTGCCGCCCAGCAGATAGCACCAGCAGTTGTGCCGGGCGTCGTAGTGCTGCTTCCTCACCCGGCGCAGCAGCTCCTGGGCCTGCTCCTCGCTGTCCACCGGCCACACATGGCCTATGAAGCGGGAGCGCTTTTCCACAAATTCGCTTTCCGCCTCCTGATAGGGGACGTAAATTTTATCCCCCATGGCGGACCTCCCATTCCTGTCTTGTGATGGCCTGGCACACACGGGGGCGCTCCGTTCCGTCGGGCCACGGCGACGGCGGCGTATCGCAGACATGGCGGAAGCCGCACTTCTCCTGCACCCGCCGGGACTTCTCATTTTCTGGGGAATGGGCGCACCATACGCGCTGGACTCCCAGCTCCTGAAACTGCCAGCGCAGCAGCTCCTCCACGGCCTCGGGAACAAGCCCCTGCCCCCAATAGGGGTGGGCAATCCAGTAGCCGATCTCCGGCTCTCCCTTCCCCACCGGTATCGCCGTGGGAAACACACCCACGGAGCCGATGGGACCGCCGTCGCCGCCCTTGAGCAGCACCGCAAAGGTGCCCTCCTCGGACAGCACGGTGCGGATGATCTCCCGGCTGTTTTCCACGGAGGTGTGAGGCGCCCAACCGGCGGAGGGGCCCACCTCCGGGTCCCTGGCCCAGCGGTACAGGGCCTGGGCGTCGCTGTCGCACCACGGGCGCAGGATCAGCCGCGAGGTTTCCAGCTGCGTCATAGCTCCCAATCCTCCTTTTCCTCGCGCCAGCCCTCCACATAGTCCTTCACCTGGCCCAGCACCTTGGGGGTGCACACGGCCGCCACGTCGATGGTGGCGGCGTACTCCACAGACTCCACCTTAGCCTCCCGGTACAGGCCGTCCAGAAGTCCGGCCTTGTCATAGGGCAGGTGAATGGTCACCCGGCGGGTGCCCTTATCCAGCTTCTTGTCGATGCACGCCAGCAGCTCCGGCACCCCCTCGCCAGTCTTGGCGGAGATGGACACGGAGTCCTCCCCGGCGGGACGCTGGCCGGAAAAGGCCAGGTCACACTTGTTGTATACCCGCAGACAGGGGATGTGGTCCGCCTTCAGCTCCCGGATCAGGCTCTCTACAATGGCGGCCTGCTGCTGCCACTGGGGGTTGGACACGTCGATGACGTGGAGCAGCAGGTCCGCGTATTCCAGCTCCTCCAGGGTGGCCTTGAAGGCCTCCACCAGCTGGTGGGGCAGCTTGCGGATAAAGCCCACGGTGTCGGAGATCACCACGTCCAGGGTGTCGCTGACGGTCAGCAGCCGGGTGGTGGTGTCCAGGGTGTCGAACAGGCGGTTGTTGGCGGGGATCCCGGCCCCGGTGATGGCGTTTAAGAGGGTGGACTTCCCGGCGTTGGTATAGCCTACGATGGCCACCACGGGGATTTCGTTTTTCATGCGGCGCTGGCGCTGGGTGCCCCGGACCCGGCGCACCTCCTTCAGCTCCGCCTTCAGCTTGTCGATTTTGCGGTGGATGTGGCGGCGGTCGGTTTCCAGCTGGGTCTCGCCGGGGCCCTTGGAGCCGATGGGACCCTTGCCGCTGGTGCCGCCCTGGCGCTCCAGATGGGTCCACATGCCGATGAGCCGGGGCAGCAGATACTGATACTGGGCCAGCTCCACCTGCAGGCGGCCCTCACGGGTGCGGGCCCGCTGGGCGAAGATGTCCAGGATCAGGCCGCTGCGGTCCAGCACCTGGACCCCGGTCATCTCCGTCAGCACCCGCAGCTGGGAGGGGGACAGGTCGTTGTCGAAGATGACCATGGTAGCTTTCTCCTCCTGCACCATGCGGCGGACCTCCTCCACCTTGCCCTCGCCGATGAAGCTGTGGGGGTCCGGCTTGTCGCGGCTCTGCAGGATCATGCCCACGGCCTGGCCTCCGGCGGTGTCCACCAGGGCGGACAGCTCCGCCAGGCTCTCCTCGTCAGCGCTGTCGTCTCCCAGCACCGGGGACCGCAGGCCCACCAGCACCGCATAGTCGCGCTTTTCTTCCTGTAAGGTCGTTTGTTCCATATTTGCCCTCGTTTCCGGTGTTTTTTACCAAAGATTTTCGCATACCCGGCGGCAAATGCAAACAGGACCCGCAGCCAAAACGGGTGCGGGTCCTGTAAAAGTGTCTTTACTTGTCCAGACCGAAACGCTTGTTGAACTTGGCCACGCGTCCGCCGGTATCCACCAGCTTCTGCTTGCCGGTGAAGAAGGGGTGACACTTAGAGCAGACTTCTACGCGAATATCCTTCTTCGTAGAACCTGTCTCAATTACATTACCGCAGGCGCATTTAATAGTAGTCTGCTGATAATTGGGATGGATTCCTTCCTTCATTGCTCTGGTTCACCTCTTTCTGGTACAAAAGTCCTTTTCACAAAGGCAACTGCAATTTTACCACTTTTCCCGGACAATTGCAAGCATTTTTTGAAGAAAATTCCGAAACCGGGATTTTTGGCGTCTGACAGGCAAAAAGTCAAGGATTGGGCCGTATTTCCCCTGCGATTTGTGAGAAAATGCAGGAATTTATGATTGACATTTTCCCGGAACAAAATATAATAAATGAGTGTATTTTGGATTTAACCGTTTAGTTATCTAAATTTGGGAGGAAGAAAGCATGTCGTTGGATAAGACCTATTTCGAGCAGATGGAGGCCAAAATCCCCCACGGGCGGGTCCGGACCCGGTTTGCCCCGTCCCCCACGGGCTATATGCACGTGGGTAACCTGCGGACGGCGCTGTATACCTGGCTGATCGCCCGGTCCCATGGCGGGGATTTCATCCTGCGCATTGAGGACACGGACCAGGGCCGGTATGTGGACGGCGCGGTGGACGTGATCTACCGCACCATGGCCGAGTGCGGCCTGACCCATGACGAGGGCCCCGACGTGGGCGGCCCCGTGGCCCCGTATATCCAGTCCCAGCGGCGGGACACCTATGGAAAGTATGCCCGTCTGCTGGTGGAAAAGGGCGGCGCGTACTACTGCTTCTGCGAAAAGACCGAGTCCGAGGAGGACTCCGGCGACTTTGACCGGGCGGCGGACCCCTGCCGGGACCTGCCTCTGGAGGAGGCGGAGCGCCGGGTAGCCGCCGGGGAGCCCTATGTCATCCGTCAGCGCATTCCGGCGGAGGGCGTCACCACCTTCCATGATGCCATTTTCGGCGACATCACCGTGGAAAACAGCACCCTGGACGACCAGGTGCTGATGAAGCGGGACGGTCTGCCTACCTATAACTTCGCCAACGTCATCGACGACCACCTGATGGGCATCACCCATGTGGTCCGGGGCAGCGAGTATCTGTCCTCGGCCCCCAAGTATGACCTGCTGTATCACGCCTTTGGCTGGGAGGTGCCCACCTATGTGCACTGCTCCCCGGTGATGCGGGACGCCCAGAACAAGATGTCCAAGCGCCACGGCGACCCCTCCTATGAGGACCTGAAGGCCCAGGGCTATCTGACGGAGGCCATTCTGAACTATGTGGCCCTGCTGGGCTGGAGCCCCAAGGGCGACCTGGCGGAGCAGGAGATCTTCGACCTGGAGGGCCTGACCCGGGCCTTCGACATCACCGGCATTTCCAAGTCCCCGGCCATTTTCGACCGGGCCAAGCTGGACCACTTCAACGCCGTGTATCTGCGGAGCATGGAGCCTGCGGCCTTTGCCAGGGCGGCGGAACCCTACATCCGCCAGAGCGTCCAGAATCCTGCCTATGACCCGGCGGCCATCGCCGCCCTGCTGCAGGCCCGGTGCGAGCGGCTGACGGAGATTCCCGAGAAGGTGGACTTCTTCGACGCCCTGCCGGAGTACCCGGTGGATTTCTATACCAACAAAAAGTCCAAGACCAACCCCGAGGTGTGCGCCCGGATGCTGGAGGCCGCCATTCCCATGCTGGAGGCCCTGCCGGACTGGACCGACGAGAGCATCCATGACGGCCTGGTGAATCTGGCCGCGTCCCTGGAGGTGAAGAACGCCACCCTCATGTGGCCCGTGCGCATTGCGGCGGCGGGCAAGCTGGTGACCCCCGGCGGCGCGGTGGAGATCTGCCGCATTCTGGGCCGGGAGGAGACCCTGCGCAGGCTTCGCCAGGGGCTCTCCATGCTGACGGCATGCTGAAATGGCTGGCGCGGCAGCGGCAGCAGCTGCACGGGTTTTACCGGGACGGCTTCGGCCGTGCCTTCGGCATGACGGCCCTGGCCTTTGCCGTGGTCATGGTGGTCAGCTATCTGGTGACCCTGCGCTATCCCGCCCCCATTGAGCGGCTGATTGAGCTGTTCCGGGAGCAGATCGCGGACCGGGGCATCGTGGACGCGGAAGGGAATTTCAGCGCTCTGGGGCTGTTTCTCAACAATCTCCAGGCCTGCGCCCTGGCCATGGGCTATGGATTCATCCCGTTTCTGTATCTGCCTGCGGTGTCCCTGGGCATCAACGCCATGATGTTCGGCGGCTTTGCCTCGTACTATGTGCAGTTGGGCCTGCCTCTATGGTATTACGGCGCGGGGACGCTGCCCCACGGGATTTTCGAGCTGCCGGCCCTGTTTCTGGCCATGGCCGGTGGCCTGTACCTGTGCCGGACCCTGGTGCGCTATGTGCGCCGCAACGAGAAGGGCCTGGTGGGGCCGGTGGTGCTGAACCTGCTGCGGCTGCTGGTGATGCATATCACGCCCCTGCTGATGGCGGCGGCCGCCATCGAAGCGTATGTCACCCCCGTTGTTATGGAGGCGCTGGCGCGGTATATCTGATGTTGTTCCTGCGGGAGTGTCCCGCTGAAAGATAGAACTACAGACCGCAAATGCGGCGAAAGGAGCCTTACAATGAACGAAAAAGTCACAAGTATCCCTGAACTGTTCGGAAGCATGGTGTTCACACAGGAGCAGATGCGACAGCGTCTGCCGGCCCACATCTACGATGCTTGGCAGCAGTGCCTGGTGCAGGGAACGTCATTGGACCGCTCCATCGCCGACGAGATTGCCGCCGCCATGAAGGACTGGGCCATTGAAAAGGGAGCCACCCACTATACCCACTGGTTCCAGCCCATGACCGGCTTCACCGCCGAGAAGCACGACAGCTTCATCGCTCCCCAGGGGCCCACCGGCGTGCTGATGGAGCTGTCCGGCAAGGAGCTATCCCGGGGCGAGGCGGACGCCTCCAGCTTCCCCTCCGGCGGCCTGCGGGCCACCTTCGAGGCCCGTGGCTACACCGCCTGGGACCCCACGTCCTATGCTTTTGTGAAGGACAAGACCCTGTATATCCCCACCATTTTCTGTTCCTACGGCGGCGAGACTCTGGACAAAAAGACCCCCCTGCTGCGTTCCATGAAGCTGCTGGACACCCAGAGCATCCGCATCCTGCGGCTGTTCGGCAACACTCAGGCCCAGCACGTCACCGCCCAGGTAGGCCCGGAGCAGGAGTATTTCCTCATCGACAAGGAGATGTACCGCCGCCGGGAGGACCTGGTCCTCTGCGGCCGGACCCTGTTCGGCGCCAAACCCCCCAAGGGCCAGGAACTGGACGACCACTACTACGGGGCCATCAAGCCCCGGGTGGCGGAATTCATGCACGAGCTGGATCAGGAGCTGTGGAAGGTGGGCGTTCCCGCCAAGACGGAGCACAACGAGGTGGCTCCCGCCCAGCACGAGGTGGCCCAGGTGTATTCCGATGCCAACAGCACCTGCGACCACAACCAGCTGACCATGGAGTTTCTGAAGAAGGTGGCCGACCGCCACGGTCTGGTGTGCCTGCTGCACGAGAAGCCCTTTGCCGGCATCAACGGCAGCGGCAAGCATGACAACTGGTCCCTGGCCACGGACACCGGCGAGAATCTGCTCAAGCCCGGCAAGACCCCCAGCCAGAACGCCCAGTTCCTGCTGTTCCTGGCGGCGTTTATCAAGGGCGTGGACGAGTATCAGGATATGCTGCGCTGCTGCGTGTCCTACCCCGGCAACGACCACCGGCTGGGCGGCAACGAGGCCCCTCCGGCCATCATCTCCGTGTTCCTGGGCGATGAGCTGACGGCCATCCTGGATTCCATCATCAACGGCCAGGCGTATGTGGATAAGGCCAAGCGGAAGCTGGAGATCGGCGTAGACACCCTGCCGGAGATTCCCCAGGACACCACAGACCGCAACCGTACCTCGCCCCTGGCCTTCACCGGCAACAAGTTCGAGTTCCGTATGCTGGGCTCCTCCCAGTCCATCGCCAGCCCCAACGTGGTGCTCAACACCATCATGGCCCAGGAGCTGGAGGAGTTCGCGGACATTCTGGAGCAGTCCAACGACTTCCGGGCGGACCTGCAGAACCTGCTGCACGACACCTTCAAGGCCCACCAGCGTATCATCTTCGACGGCAACGGCTACGGCGAGGACTGGGTCCGGGAGGCTCGGCGCCGGGGCCTCAGCAACCTGCGGGACACCGTGGACTGTATGCCCGCCTATATCGACCCCAAGAACATCCGCCTGTTCTCCGGCCACAACATTCTCAGCGAGACGGAGATGCGGGCCCGGTATGAAATTCACCTGGAGAATTACTGCAAGGTCACGTCCATCGAGGCGGCTACCCTGCGGGATATGGTCATGCGGGGCATTCTCCCGGCGGTGAACCGCTACACGGCGGACCTGACCCAGGCCATCCTGCGCAAGCGGGAGCTGGTGGTTCCCTGCCGAGTGGAGGAGGACCTGCTGTCCAAGCTCTCCGGCCTGACCGCCAGCCTGTACGACACCATGGCGGCTATGGAGCAGGCCATGGACCAGGCCCCCGACGCCGAAGGCGGCATCGAGGCCGCCCGGTACTACCGGGAGGAGATCGGCCGCCGCATGGAGGAGGCCCGCCAGTCCATCGACCGGCTGGAATCCCTGACCGCCGCGGAATACTGGCCCTATCCCACCTACGCCGACATCCTGTTCTCTGTGTAAAATCAATCAACCAGCCCCGGGGGCCTCCCATTCAGGAGGCCCCCGTTTTTTCTGCCCGGCAGTTTATAATTAATTTAAAAAGCATTAATGTTCCTCTAATATTTCCGCCGTAAGATAGCACCAGAACGAAGGGGAACGACACCCCGGAACACAGAATATCAAGGAGGAACAACTTATGAAAAAGACCATCCGTAATCATATCGACACCATCACCACCTGCCGCCTGGCTGAGGGCCTGATCCTGGAGCGCCGGGTCACCGAGAACGGCATCGACCTGCGGGTGATGCTCCAGCGCCCCCTGGAGGAGTATGACGGTCTGCAGACCGCCGCCGAGGCTGCCTACATCGAGCAGTACCTGGTGGAGAAGTACCGGGGCGTGGCGGATGTTGCCACCATTCTCCAGCTGGCCTCTTGAAAAACCGGCCAAAATCTGTTGCGCTGATACCGAGACCCGGCGACGCCGCCTATCCCATCCTGCGGGCGGCGCCGCCATGCTTTATAAAAGAGGAGGGATCCCCCTATGCGCCTTCTGTTTGCCGAGAATCAGCCCCAGCTGCGCCGCTCCGCCCGGGAATACGCCCTGCTGGAGTATCTGATCCGCAACAAGGGCATCATCCTCTCCCGGGAGCAGATCGAAAACAACCTCTGGAACTATGACTACGCCGGAGACACCAATGTGGTGGACGTATACATCAGCTATCTGCGCAAAAAGCTGGACGGCGGCCACGAGAAAAAGCTGCTGCACACGGTCCGGGGCATGGGCTGGGTGCTGAAGGAGGGCGTATGAGACATATCTCCATCAAGGTCCGCATGACTATCTGGTTTACCGTGGTGATGGTGGTCATTTCCTCCCTGATGCTGGTGTTCGTGATGCTCATGAACCGCAACTAGGTCACCAAGCCTCCGGCGGCTCAGGTGGTGTCCGTGGTGACCCGTAACGCCGACCGGCTGGAGCGGTCTTTCGAGGTGGAGCGTCAACTTACCTCCGACGCCTCCCACGAGCTGCGGACGCCGGTGGCGGTGATCCTGGCCGAGTGCGACAGTCTGGACCACGGCCAGCCCACGGAGGAGGACTATCGCCAATCCGTGGACGTGATCCGCCGCCAGGGGCAGCAGATGTCCCGGCTCATCGGTCAGCTGCTGCACATCACCCGGCTGGAGCAGGGTACGCAGAAGCTCCAGATGGAAACGGCGGACCTGAGCCAGCTGGTGGAGGTCCTCTGTGAGGAGCAGGCCCATCTGGCCCCGGAGGGCACCACGCTGGCGGTGCATACCCAGCCGGACCTGCTGGTAAACGGGGACGTGACCCTACTGTCCCGGCTGCTGACGAACCTGATCTCCAACGCCTACCGCTATGGGAAGCCCAACGGCCATGTGTGGGTGGATCTGCGCCGGGAGGGCCAATGGGCCGTGCTGTCCGTCCGGGACGACGGCAGCGGCATCGCCCCGTAGGACCGGGAGCGCATCTTCCAGCGCTTTTACCAGGTGGACGCCGCCCGGGGCAAGGACGGCAGCGGCCTGGGCCTGTTCATGGTGCAGCAGGCGGCCCGGCTCCACGGCGGCTCCGTCACTGTGGACAGCCGAATAGGGGAGGGGAGCACCTTCATCGTCCGTCTGCCGCTGGCAGAATAAAACAAAACGCCGGACCCCATCGGGGCCCGGCGTTTGTGCGTATTCAGATGCTTTCGTTTACCTTCCGGGCAAATTCCGCCGCCAAGCGGGCCTTTTCCGGGTCCATGAACACCGTGTCATAGCCCCGGTGCCGCTGGGCCAGCATACCCAGCAGCCGCAGACGGGAGTGCTTGCAATAACGCTGCATCCCGGCCTCCCAAAGGTCCGCGCCCTTTTCCACGGGATAGCCGCAGGTGGCGATCAGGGCCACGGGCTTGCCCTCCCACAGGGACGGCCCCTTCTCCCGGCCGTAATACTTGTTCATTCCGTATACCAGCCGGTCCAGGACCGCCTTCATGGGCGGGGTGCAGTACCAGGAGTAGATGGGCGTGGCCAGCACCAGCAGGTCGCAGGCCAGAACGCTGTCGAAAATCTCCTGCATGTCGTCTTCCTGGGGGCAGCCGAACACCGTCCAATCCTGCTGGCACACCCGGCAGGCCCGGCAGGGCCGGACCTCCAGGTCATACAGCCAGACCGTCCGGCAGGACCAGCCCAGCTTTTCCAGCTCCGCCGCAAAGGGCGCCGTCAGCGCGGCAGTGTTGCCCTGCTTCCGGGGACTGGCCAGCAGGATACAGGCCTTTTTCATGTCCCTTAGCCCGGAGGCCAGGTCATATCCCGGCCGGACAGCACATGGAAGTGCAGGTGATGCACGCTCTGACCAGCCTGCTCGCCGATGTTGGACACCACGCGATAGCTCTCCAGCCCCTGCTCCCGGCACAGCCGGGCGATGACCTCGAAGATGTGGGCCACCACGGCGCTGTTGCCGCCGTTTACCTCCGCCACGGAGCCGATGTGCTCCTTGGGGATCACCAGGAAGTGCGTGGGGGCCTGAGGTGCGATGTCGTAAAAGGCGTAGCACAGCTCGTCTTCATACAGCTTGTTGGAGGGGATATCCCCGCCGACAATTTTGCAGAACAGGCAGTTGTCGTCTCGCATAGTCATGCTCCTTTCGTTATTTCCACTCTCCCGGCTTCAGGAGAGCTTTTCCGACACAAAATCGTCCACGGAAGCCAGGGCGTCGTCCACCTTCAGCAATTCGGTGCCGCCGCCCATAGCGGAATCTGGCTTGCCTCCGCCCTTGCCGCCGCACACGGCGGACACGGCCCGGACCAGGTCGCCGGCCTTGATGCCCCGGGCCACGGCCTCCTTGCCGCACACGGCCAGGAAGGATACCTTTTCGCCGTTGATGCTGGCGATGACCGCCACAACGCTGGGGTCCTTATCCCGCAGGAAGTCGCCCATGGTGCGCATGGCGGCGGTGTCCATGCCGGTGCGGGTGGTGGTGATCACGTGCAGGCCCTTCACGGTTTTGGCGGAGGCCAGGAACTGCTTGGCCTCGCCCAGGGACGCCTCGGCCTTCAGCTTATCCAGTGCCTGGCGCAGCTGCTTCATTTCGCTGGCCTGCTGCTCCATGCGCTCCAACAGGGAGGCGGGTGCGGTTTTCAGGAACTGGGCCGCCTTGTGCAGAACGCCCTGGCTGCGCTCCATGCCCTGCAGGCTCAGCTTGCCGCAGGTGGCCTCGATCCGGCGCACGCCGGAGGCCACGCTGGTCTCGGACTTCACCCGGAAGGGGCCGGCCTTGGCGGTGTTGTCCACATGGGTGCCGCCGCAGAACTCGATGGACACATCGCCCATCTCCACCACCCGGACGGTGTCGCCGTACTTTTCGCCGAACATGGCCACGGCGCCCTTTTTCTTGGCCTCCTCGATGGGCAGGACCTCCGTCACCACGGGATAGCCCTCCAGAATGGCGTCATTGACCAGCTCCTCCACCTGATGCAGCTCCTCCGGGGTGATGGCCTCGAAGTGAGTGAAGTCGAAGCGCAGACGGTCCGGCTCCACCAGGGAGCCCGCCTGGTGCACATGCTCGCCCAGCACCTTCTTCAGGGCCGCATCCAGCAGGTGGGTGGTGCTGTGGGCCCGGCGGATGGCCTTGCGGCGCTCGGTATCAATGGCGGCGTGGACGGTGTCGCCCACATGGAGGGTGCCCTCCGTCAGGCGGCCATAGTGCATGAACTTGCCGCCCTTGTTCTTCTGCACGTCCGTCACGGTGAACAGAATGCCGTCTGCGCTGATGGTGCCGTGGTCGGCCACCTGGCCGCCCATCTCCGCATAGAAGGGAGACTTGTCCAGCACCACCACGGCGTCGGACCCGGCGGGGATCTCGCCCCGCAGCTCGTCCTCGGCCACCAGAGCCACCACCGTGGCGTCGAGCTCATCGTGGTCATAGCCCACGAACTCCGTGGCCGGGATGTCCTTGCCGAACTCCACACCGGCCCAGCCCAGGTCGCCCAGGGCCTTCCGGGCCTCCCGGGCCCGCTGCTTCTGCTCCTGCATCAGCTGGCGGAAGCTCTCCTCGTCCACAGTCATGCCCTGCTCGGCCACCATTTCCGCCGTCAGGTCGATGGGGAAGCCGAAGGTATCATACAGCCGGAAGGCGTCCGCACCGGAAAACACCTTCTCGCCCTTGGCCTGGTGCTCCGCCAGCAGGTCGGAGAAAATCTTCATGCCGCCGTCGATGGTGCGGCCGAAATTCTCCTCCTCGGTGCGGATGACCTTGGTGATATAGGTCTGCTTTTCCCGCAGGTCGGGATACTGTCCCTGGTTTTCATGGATCACGGTGTCCACCACCTGATACAGGAACGGCTCATTGACGCCCAAGAGCTTCCCATGGCGGGCGGCCCGGCGCAGCAGACGCCGCAGCACATAGCCCCGGCCCTCGTTGGAGGGCAGGATGCCGTCGCAGATCATGAAGGTGGCGGAGCGGATGTGGTCGGTGATGACCCGCAGGGACACGTCCCGCTTCTCCGTCTCGCCGTAGTGGGCCCCGGTGAGCTCAGACACCTTGTGGGTGATGTTCATCACGGTGTCCACGTCGAACAGGCTCTCCACATTCTGGCACACGCAGGCCAGCCGCTCCAGGCCCATGCCGGTGTCGATGTTCTTCTGCTTCAGCTCGGTATAGTTGCCGTGGCCGTCGTTGTCGAACTGGGAGAACACGTTGTTCCAGATCTCGATATACCGGTCGCAGTCGCAGCCCACGGTGCACCCGGGCTTGCCGCAGCCGAACTCCGGCCCGCGGTCATAATAGATCTCGGAGCAGGGGCCGCAGGGGCCGGAGCCGTGCTCCCAGAAGTTGTCCTCCTTGCCGAAGCGGAAGATCCGCTCCTTGGGGATGCCGATCTCCTTGTTCCAGATGTCGAAGGCCTCGTCGTCGTCCAGATAGATGGAGGGATACAGCCGGTCGGCCTCCAGGCCCACCCACTGGGGGCTAGTCAGAAATTCCCAGCTCCAGGCAATGGCCTCGTGCTTGAAATAGTCGCCGAAGGAGAAGTTGCCCAGCATCTCGAAGTAGGTGCCGTGGCGGGCGGTTTTGCCCACGTTGTCGATATCGCCGGTGCGGATGCACTTCTGACAGGTGCACACCCGGTGGCAGGGGGGCTCCTCCTCGCCCTTGAACCAGGGCTTCATGGGGGTCATACCGGCGTTGATCAGCAGGATGGACTTGTCGTTCTGAGGCACCAGGGAAAAGCTGGGCAGACGCAGGTGGCCTTTGGTTTCAAAGAACTTCAGGAACATTTCCCGCAGCTCGTTCAGGCCGTGATAGGGATGGGACATGGTTCATTACTCCTTTATCTCAAATTGTTTTTATTGATTATCTTTCGTGGGGCACAGGGCGGCGATCTCCTCCTCCAGGGCCCGGTAAAACTGCGCGATGTGCCATCCGTCCGCCAAGGCGTGGTGGGCCTGGATGGATACAGACAGCTGGGTCATGCCACAGCGCATGAACAGCTGCCCCCAGCTGATCCGGACGTTGCTGTCCGCCGGAGTGCAGGCCGGGTGGGTCAGGGACGTGTAGTTCAGCCACGGCAGGCAGGAGGCAAAGATGCTGGGGCTTTCCGCCCGGCGGTCCGTTTCGATGGTGCCGCCCTGCCGGGCCGCCGCCTGCTGCACGCGTCCCATGGCGATGTAGTCCTCATAGGGCACCTGGGCCGACTCCATCCGGCAATAGGCATAGCTGCCGTCCGGCTTCATCTCGGTGAAGGATACCGGGCACTCGTCATACTCTACCACCTGGCCGTCCTCAATGCGCCGCCGCAGCTCCGGCACCCGGTTCACCGCCCGGTGAATGACATACAGCATGGTCAGGAAGATAGGCTTGTGCTCCGCCCGCAGCCGCAGCTCCAGGGCCGTCACATCCAGCTGCACCGTTACCCCGGCATAGGGGAAGGAATACCCGCTGAACAGCTGAAACTGCTCCCGCCGCGGGTCCTTTTCCATATCAATTACACGCCGCTCCATAATCGCCTCCTGATAAACAAAAACGCCCCGCCCCACATAGGGGCGAAGCGATGCTTCACGGTACCACCCTAATTAACGGCCGCAGCCGTCGTCTCAGTCATCCGGTAACGGGGATGGGGCGTGCGGCTCGTCGCCGCCGGCTCGGAGACGGCCCTCTGCCCTGTGACCCGGCGGGCTCACACCCTTTCCCGCCTCGCTTGCGGCGCACTCCGCGGCAGATTCTTCTCGTCATTGCCTTTGACGTTCTGTATTTTACCACAGATCTGGCCGTTGTCAAGGGTTCCGCCCGCTTCCGGTCACAATTTTTTCACAATTTGCGCCCCAAAGCCGCACTTGACGCTGGGACGGGTCTATTGTATAATGGGTTGATTTAATGTGCGGAGGTATACCCATTATGTGGATCGCGGATGGCTGGAAGGATTATGAGCTGCTGGACTGCGGCGGCGGAGAAAAGCTGGAGCGCTGGGGCGACCAGATTCTGGTGCGGCCGGACCCCCAGGCCATCTGGGAGTCGGACCGGAAGAACCGGGGCTGGCGCACGGCCAACGCCCGCTACAGCCGCTCCAGCACCGGCGGCGGCCACTGGGACAAGAACAAGCTGCCGGAGAGCTGGCCCATCGCCTATAAAAACCTCCGCTTCCAGGTCAAGCCCATGAACTTCAAGCACACGGGCCTGTTCCCGGAGCAGGCCGCCAACTGGGACTTTGCCATGGACCAGATTCGCCGGGCGGGCCGCCCCATCCGGGTGCTGAACCTGTTCGCCTATACCGGCGGGGCCACGGTGGCCTGCGCCGCCGCCGGGGCCAGCGTCTGCCATGTGGACGCCGCCAAGGGCATGGTGGCCTGGGCCAAGGAAAACGCCCGGGTCTCCGGCCTGCAGGATGCCCCCATCCGCTGGATCGTGGACGACTGCGCCAAGTTCGTGGAGCGTGAGATTCGCCGGGGCAAGACCTATGACGCCATCATCATGGACCCCCCCAGCTATGGCCGGGGTCCCGGCGGCGAGGTGTGGAAGCTGGAGGAGAATCTGTATCCCTTCGTGAAGCTCTGCGCCCGGGTGCTGTCCGATAAGCCCCTGTTTGTGATCCTGAACTCCTACACCACGGGCCTGGCCCCGTCGGTGCTGGGCTACATCCTGCAGATGCTGGTGGGCCGCCGCTTCGGCGGACACGTCACCTGGGACGAGCTGGGCCTGCCGTGCACGGATTCCGGCATGGCGCTGCCCTGCGGAGCCACCGGCCGCTGGATGAGCAAATAAAATTTCGCAGAAAAGAGACAAAGCAATGCAGCCAATGATTCAGACCGACGCCCTCTCCTTCTCCTACCCGGTGGAGGAGGGCCAGCGCCGGACCACCGCCCTGGACAATGTGACCTTGTCCATCGAAAAGGGCAGCTTTGTGGTGGTGCTGGGCCACAACGGCTCCGGCAAATCCACCCTGGCCAAGCATATGAACGCCGTGCTGCTGCCCTCCGGCGGCGCGGTGTATGTGGAGGGCATGGACACGAAAAAGGAGGAGCTCCTGCTGGAGATCCGCCGCCGGGTGGGCATGGTGTTCCAGAACCCGGATAACCAGATCGTGGCCAACGTGGTGGAGGAGGATGTTGCCTTCGCCCCGGAGAACCTGGGGGTCCCCACGGCGGAGATCCGCCGTCGGGTGGACGACGCCCTGGCGGCGGTGGGCATGACGGAGTTCACACGCCACGCCCCGCACCTGCTGTCCGGCGGACAGAAGCAGCGGGTGGCCATCGCCGGCGTCATCGCCATGGAGCCGGAGTGCATCGTCCTGGACGAGGCCACGGCCATGCTGGACCCCTCCGGCCGCCGGGAGGTGCTGGACACCGTTCACCGGCTGAACCGGGAGCGGGGCATCACGGTGGTGCACATCACCCACCATATGTCCGAGGCGGAGGACGCCGACCGGGTCATCGTCATGAACGACGGCGTGGTGGCCATGGACGGCGCGCCCCGGGAAATTTTCTCCCGGGTGGAGGAGCTGCAGGCCCTGGGCCTGGCGGCCCCGGATACGGTGGAGCTGCTGCGGCGGCTGAACCGGCACGGCATGGATCTGCCCTTGACGGCGATCACGGTTGACGAGTGTGCCCGCGCCATATTCCAGGCGCTCCATGGCGCGGAAGGGAAGTAAGCAGAGTTGGAACCGATCATTCGTATAGAACACCTGACCCACACCTACAGCGCCGGGACTCCGTTCCAGCGCAGCGCGGTGGAGGATGTCAGCCTCGATATCATGCCCGGCGAGTTCCTGGGCATCATTGGCCACACCGGCTCCGGCAAGTCCACCCTGATCCAGCACCTCAACGGACTGCTGCGCCCCACCCAGGGCCGCATCCTGCTGGACGGAAAGGACATCTGGGCCGAGCCCAAGAAAATCCGACAGGTCCGCTTCCAGGTGGGCCTGGTGTTCCAGTACCCGGAGTACCAGCTGTTTGAGGAAACGGTGTACAAGGACATTGCCTACGGTCCCGGCAACATGGGCCTGGACCGGGACGAGATCGACCGCCGGGTCCGGGAATCCGCCGCCCTGGTGGGCCTGACGGAGGACCAGCTGGAAAAGTCCCCCTTTGAGCTCTCCGGCGGACAGAAGCGCCGGGTGGCCATCGCCGGCGTCATCGCCATGGAGCCCAAGGTCCTGATCCTGGACGAACCCACGGCAGGGCTGGACCCCCGGGGCCGGGAGGCCATTCTGGCCCAGATCCGGGCCTATCACCGCAAGCGGGGCACCACCGTTATCCTGGTGAGCCACAGCATGGAGGAGATCGCCTGCAACGTGGACCGCATCCTGGTGCTGCGGGGCAGTCATGTGTATATGGACGGCGCCCCCCGCCAGGTATTCCGGCGGGCCTCCGACCTGGAGGAAGTGGGCCTGGACGTGCCCCAGGCCACCAAGATCGCCCTGGCCCTGCGCCGCATGGGCCTGAACATCGACACCGCGGTCTACACCGTGGACGAGCTGGAGCAGGCCCTGCTCTCCATAAGAGGGGAGGCGGGCGTATGCTGAGAGATATCACCCTGGGCCAGTTTTTCCCGGGCAATACCTTCATCCACCGGCTGGACCCCCGCACCAAGCTCCTGGCGGTGATCCTGTACATTGTGGCCCTGTTCAACGCCCAGGGAGTGGTGACCTACGCCATCGTGGCGGCGCTGCTGGCCCTGTGCATCATCGTCTCCCGGGTGCCCTTCCGATCCCTGACCCGGGGCCTGAAGCCCATCTGGGTCATCGTGGCCTTCACGGCCATTATGAACCTGTTCTTCACCAGCGGTACCCCCCTGGGCGCCGGCTGGCTGCTGAGCCATATCTCCCAGGAGGGTCTGCGCTCCGCCATCTTCATGGTGCTGCGGATCGTGATGCTCATCATGGGCACCTTCCTGCTGACCTACACCACCAGCCCCATCTCCCTGACGGACGGACTGGAGAGCCTGCTGTCCCCCCTGAAGAAGCTGCGTCTGCCCGTCCACGAGCTGGCCATGATGATGTCCATCGCCCTGCGCTTTATCCCTACCCTCATCGAGGAGACGGACAAGATCATGTCCGCCCAGAAGGCCCGGGGCGCGGACTTTGAATCCGGCAATATCTTCCAGCGGGCCAAGGCCCTGGTGCCTATCCTGGTGCCCCTGTTCATCAGCGCCTTCCGCCGGGCCGACGAGCTGGCCACGGCCATGGAGTGCCGCTGCTACCACGGCGGCGAAGGCCGCACCGCCCTGCATGTGCTGCGCTTCCGCCCGGCGGACCTGTGGGTCCTGACGGGCTTTGCGGCCCTGACGGCGGGGGTCATCGCCCTGGGGCGGCTGGGAATCTGAAAGAGGTACGCTATGCGCAACATCGCACTGATCCTGATGTACAACGGCACCGCCTACCATGGGTGGCAGGTGCAGAAAACCGAGGTCACCGTGGCCCAGACCCTGGAGCGGGGTCTGTCCATGGTGTGCGGCGAGCCCATCAAGTGCACCGGCTGCGGCCGCACCGACGCCGGGGTCCACGCCGAGCACTATGTGGCCAATTTTCGCACCAATTCTCGTATTCCCGTGGACCGGCTGCCCTTCGCCGTCAACACCCACATTCCCGAGGACATCGTGGTGAAGGCGGCCTATGAGGTGGCGGAGGATTTCAACGCCATCGGCTCCTGCATCAAAAAGGAGTATACCTATCGCATCTACAATTCCCGGGTGAAGAACCCGTTTTATGTGAACAGGGCGTATTTTTACCCCAAGCGCCTGGACGAGGAGGTCATGGACCGGGCGGCCCGGATGTTCGAGGGGACCCACGATTTCGCCGCCGTGCGCAGCGTGGGCACCAACGTCCGCAGCACCGTCCGCACCATCTACTATTGCCGGGTCCGGCGGCAGGGGGACCTTTTGGAATTGAAGGTCTGCGCCAACGGCTTTTTGTATAATATGGTACGGGCCATCACCGGCACGGTGCTCTACGCGGCGGAGGGGAAGCTGACGCCGGAGGAGATCCCTGTGATCCTGGACAGCGGCAACCGTACCCTGGCCGGGCCCACCGCCCCGCCGGGAGGTCTGTACCTGACAAGGGTGTGGTATGAAGATGAAAGACTCAATGGACCGGATGGAATTTGACCAGGGCAACCCCCAGGAGGAGGCGCCCCGCCGGGTGCAGCGCCGGAAGCGGCCGGAGCTGAAGCCCATATGGTTTGCGGCGGTGGCCGTGGTGCTGCTGGCGGTGGTGCTCATCGCCGCCCTGACGGATACCACCGCCTTCGACGGGCTGCGCCGCAGCGTGACCTATGCCCGGGCCAAAAAGGACGAGACCGGCTGCGCCCAGCTGTACCACTACGCCGCCGATCGCACCAGCTGCTTCGCCTCTCTGGACGGCAGCCTGGCCATCGTCACCAACAGCCAGCTGCTGGTGATGCAGGAGGACGGCCAGGTGGTCTGCAACGAGACTGTAAAGTGGACCTCCTGTACAGTGACCGGAACCGGCAGCCTGGCCGCCGCCTACGACATCGGCGGCAGCGACGTGTATGTCCTCAATGCCCAGGGCCTGGTCCGCAAAATCACCTGCGGCGGCGAGATTCTGTCCGTTACCCTGACCCGGGAGGGCCGCCTGGCGGTGACCCTCAACGAGCGGGGCTACAAGGCCGCCGTGGAGGTCTACGACGAGGACGGTGTAAAGGAATTTGCCTTTCATTCTGCCGACAGCTTTCTGATGACCTCCTCCGTGTCCCGGAACGGCAAGGAGATGGCTGCCGTCACCATGGGCCAGTCCCAGGGCTCCTTCACCAGCAGCATCGTCCTGTATAAGCTGGACCGGCAGGAGGCCTACGCCACCTGCGACCTGGCCGGCGTGGCGGTGTATGACCTGGGGCTGGTAGGGAAGCGCTACTGCGCCGTGGCGGAGGACAGCCTGCATTTCATCGACCAGAAGGGCCGGGCCGCCGCGTCCTACAGCTATGACGGCGGCGTTCTGCGCCGGTGCAGCCTGGGGGGCGACGGCTATGCCGCCGTGCTGCTGGGCCGTTACAAGGTGGGCAGCCAGCTGCGCCTGGTGACGGTGAACAGCGACGGCAAGGAGCTGGGGTCCCTGGACCTGGACGGCGATGTGCTGAGCATGTCCGCCTGCGGCCGGTATGTGGCGGTTCTGTTTGCCGACCGGCTGGTGATCTATAACAAAAACCTCAAGGAATACGCCACCCTGCAGGGCGTCAGCAGCGCCGGTGATGTGCTGATGCGCAGCGACGGCTCTGCGGTGCTGGCGGGCTCTGCCGCTGCCAGCGTGTTCCTGCCCTGACCCCGAAAGGAGAGTGTCCATGTCCGTATTTGCCGATATTCTGGTGCTGGCGGCCCTGATCGCCGCCGCCTGGCTGGGAGCCAAGCGGGGCCTGCTGAAAAGTCTGGCGGGCCTGCTGATCGTCGTGGTGGCCCTGCTGGGGGCCTCCTGGGCCGCCGACCACCTGACGGAGCCTGTGGCCCAGTGGATCGAGCCCCGGGTGACCCAGCGGGTGGAACAGAAAATTGAGGAGAGCCACGCCGCCGACGCGGGCCAGATGCTCCAGGCTCTCAGCTTCCGGGGCGACAGCCTCCAGAAGCTGCTGGACACCGTTTCGCAGCGGGTGCAGGAAACAGGGGAGAGCCTGATCCGGGCGGTGAGCCTCAGCGTGGCCCGCTCCGTGGCCAGCACGGCGGTGTATGTGGTGGTGTTCCTGATTCTGCTGGTGCTGCTGTGGCTTTTGATGAAGCCGCTGAATGCCATTGTCACCAGGCTTCCCCTGATCAGCACCGTCAACGGTCTGGGGGGCGCGGCCCTGGGCCTTGTGTGCGGCGGCCTTACGCTGTTTGTGGCCGTGTGGGCCATGCAGCGCTTCGGCTGGCTTCTGACCCCTGAACTGATTGACAGCACCACACTGCTGAAATTCTTTGCAACCCAGACGCCGCTGGGCCTTCTGGCGGCGCTGTGAACAATTTACCCAGATAACGGAGGGAAACCATGCAACCGACTCTTTGTTCCAAATGTAAGAAAAATGTGGCCGTGGTCTTTATTTCCCGGCAGAATGAAAAGGGCGAGATGGTCAACGAGGGCCTGTGCCTGAAATGCGCCGCCCAGCTGGGCCTGCCCCAGGTGGAGGAGATGATGAAGAAAATGGGCATCTCCCCGGAGGATCTGGAGAACATCAACAACGAGATGATGCAGGCCTTCGGCGGCGCAGAGGAGCTCAGCGACATGACCGAGGCCCAGGACGACGACGGTGACGACGATGAGGAAAGCGGCAAGACCGCCACCTTCCCGTTTTTGAACCGCCTGTTCGGAAGCAGCAACCCCCCGGCGGAGAAGTCCGACGCGCCCTCCGGCCGGGAGGAGACTCCCAAGGGCCGCAAGGCCGACAAAAAGCACAAGTACCTGGACAGCTACTGCATCAATCTCAGCCAGCGGGCCCGGGACGGCAAGCTGGACGCGGTCATCGGCCGGGAGGAGGAGATCCAGCGTGTGGTGCAGATTCTGAACCGCCGCCAGAAGAACAACCCCTGCCTCATCGGCGAACCCGGCGTGGGCAAGACGGCCATCGCCGAGGGTCTGGCCCAGCGCATTGTGGCCGGCGACGTGCCCTTCAAGCTGCGGGATAAGCAGGTATACCTGCTGGACCTGACGGCGCTGGTAGCCGGGACCCAGTTCCGGGGCCAGTTTGAAAGCCGTATGAAGGGCCTTATCGAGGAGATCCGTAAGCTGGGAAATATCATCCTGGTCATCGACGAGGTCCACAACATTGTTGGGGCCGGAGACGCCGAGGGCAGCATGAACGCCGCCAATATCCTCAAGCCTGCCCTGTCCCGGGGCGAGATCCAGGTCATCGGCGCCACCACCTTCAACGAATACCGCAAGCACATTGAAAAGGACACCGCCCTGGAGCGCCGCTTTCAGCCGGTGACCGTCAACGAGCCCAGCCTGGAGGATACGCTGAAGATCCTCCAGGGCATCGCCCACTACTACGAGGCGTATCACGGCGTTTCCATCCCCCAGGGGGTGCTGCGCCAGGCGGTGGTGCTGTCCGAGCGTTATATCACCGACCGGTTCCTACCGGATAAGGCCATTGACCTTATCGACGAGGCCTGCTCCGATATGAACCTCCACGACCCGGACATCAACCGCCGCATGGAGGTCAAGCGGGACCTGGAGAACGTCACCTTCGAGCGGGAGACCCTGATGTCTGCCCAGCCGCCGGAGGGGCAGGAGCTGTCCCAGGAGGAGCTGGACGCCCGCTATGCCCGCATTGCCGAGCTCCGCAGCCAGGAGCTGCGGCTGCAGCAGGAGCTGTCTGCCCTGGAGGCCAAGGGTACGCCTCAGCTGACCATGGACAATATTGCCCGGGTCATTGAGATGTGGACCAAGATTCCTGCCAGCAAGATCAAGGAGGAGGAATTCCGCCGCCTGTCCCAGCTGGAGGAGCGTCTGAAGCAGCATATCGTGGGCCAGGACGAGGCGGTTTCCGCCGTGTCCGCCGCCATCCGCCGCAACCGGGTGGGTATTTCCCCCAAGCACAAGCCCGTCAGCTTTATTTTCGTGGGCAGCACCGGCGTGGGCAAGACGGAGCTGGTAAAGCAGCTGGCCGCCGACCTGTTCAACACCCCGGATGCGCTGATTCGCCTGGATATGTCCGAGTTCATGGAAAAGCACTCTGTTTCCCGTCTGGTGGGCTCACCTCCGGGCTATGTGGGCTATGACGAGGCAGGCCAGCTGACGGAGAAGATCCGCCGCAAGCCCTATTCTGTCATTCTGTTCGACGAGATCGAAAAGGCCCATCCGGATGTGCTGAACATCCTGCTGCAAATTCTGGACGACGGCGAGATCACCGATGCCCATGGCCGCAAGGTGAATTTTGAAAACACCGTCATCGTCATGACCTCCAACGCCGGGTCCGACAAGGCCGCCGGTTCCGTGGGCTTTGGCCGCAGCGCCGACGACCAGGGCCGTGAGCGCACCATGAAGGCTCTGCGGGAATTCCTGCGTCCGGAATTTATCAACCGCGTGGACGAGATCGTCTATTTCCACCAGCTGACGGAGGAGAATTTTGCCGCCATCGCCCGGATCATGCTGGATGAGCTGCGGGATTCCCTGCGGGAGAAGGGGTACACCTTCACCTATGACGATGCGCTGGTGGAGCATCTGGTGAAATCCTCCTATTCTGCGGCCTACGGCGCCCGGAATCTGCGCCGCTGCATCCAGAAGGAGCTGGAGGACCCCATGGCGGTTCAGATCATCGACAGCTTCGAGCACCCCATCACCCAGCTGCGGGCCACCGCAGAGGATGGCAAGGTGCGGCTGGACACCCTGTAAGGAGGCGGTTTCATGCTGTTCCGCAAGGATATCGAGCCCCGCTGCGCCTATTGCGCTCAGGGGGTCCGCATCAATGAGACGCAGGTGGCCTGCATGAAAAAGGGCATCGTGGCGACGGAAAACCACTGCTTCCGCTTCCGCTACGACCCGTTGAAGCGGGTTCCGCCCCGTCCGGCTCAGTTGTCCACCAACGGGCTGAAGGAGGAAGATTTCAGCCTGTAAAACCCAAAAAACAGAGAGAAAAGGGGTAAAACCATGACGCCGAAAACCGTTTGGGCCGTTTATTTCAGCGGTACCGGCACCACGGAGCGCACGGTGCGCAGCGTTGCCGGAGAGCTGGCCCGGATGCTTTCCGTGCCCTGCCGCAGCTTTGACTTTACCCGGCCCCAGGCCCGGCAGAAGGAGCTTTCCTTCTGCGAGAGAGATCTGGTGGTATTCGGAACGCCGGTGTATGCCGGGCGGGTGCCCAATGTGCTGCTGCCGTATTTGCGGGAAAAGGTCCGGGGCGGAGGCGCGCTGGCGGTGCCGGTGGTGCTGTTCGGCAACCGGAACTATGATGACGCGCTGATCGAGCTGCGGGACCTGCTCCAGGCAGGCGGTTTCGGCTGTATTGCGGCAGGGGCCTTCGTGGGGGAGCACAGCTTTTCCCGGACCCTGGGCGCGGGCCGTCCGGACGATCGGGATATGGCGGGACATCCCGCCTTTGCCCGGGAAATCTGCGGGAAATTAGCGGGACAAGCCGGGACAGAGAATACGCCTGTTGCCGTCCGGGGGGAAACACCCATCCGCCCCTATTACACCCCACGGGATCGCCACGGAAACCCCATCAGCATCCTGAAGGTAAAACCCAGAACGGACATGGCAAAGTGCGGCGGCTGCGGTCTGTGCGCGGAGCTGTGCCCTATGGGCTCCATTGACCCGGCGGATGTGTCCCGGGTCAATGGCATCTGCATCAAGTGCTGCGCCTGCGTCAAAAAATGCCCCTCCGGGGCCAAGTACTTTGATGACCCGGGGTATCTGTTCCACCAGCATGAGCTGGAGGACGTCTATACCCGCCGGGCGGAAAACGAGTGGTTTGTGTAATCGGATCAGGCAGCCCCCTGCTTTCACTTTCGGGAAGCAGGGGGCTGCACATGATGTTGCCCCTCTTTGGGCAATCGGACTCTTTACGTCCGGGGAAATCCATGTTACCATGGGAAAAAACGAAGGGAGGCAGTACGGATGGAGCAGCCAAGGATTTTCCGCTATGACACGGTGGACTCCACCAACACCGTATGCAAGAGCCTGGCGGCCCAGGGCGCGCCCAGCGGCACGGCGGTGATCGCCCGGCGGCAGACGGCGGGCCGGGGCCGCATGGGCCGGAGCTTCGAATCGCCGGAGGGGCTGGGCCTGTACCTCTCGGTGCTGTGGCGGCCGGAGGGGACGCCGGAGGACCTGCTGCCCCTGACCCCCATGGCGGCGGTCTCCGCCGCCGGGGCCATCCGACGCGTCACCGGCGCACCGGTGCGGATCAAAT
>ENA-UPXC01001261-UPXC01001261.1-human-gut-metagenome-genome-assembly--contig:-NODE-1261-length-38031-cov-43.078885_pt1 | contig 38031 bp, 33 predicted proteins | sample MGYA00250047_ERZ773371 | MGnify/ENA primary metagenome ERZ773371 (study PRJEB29103, sample SAMN06111975) | human gut metagenome | biome: human gut; feature: ankylosing spondylitis patient; material... | reverse complement strand
GGCCTGCTGGCCTCTCTGAACTCCGTGGCCAAGCTGCCCTACCACTGGGCTCTGGACGGCATCTCCAACACCCAGACCATCAACCCCGAGGCTCTGGGCCACAGCGAGGAAGAGCGCAAGGAGAACCTGGTGCAGGTCATGGACGGCTACTTCGATCAGGGTGCACACCACCTGAACGTGAACGTGTTCGGCAAGGAGAAGCTGCTGGATGCCATGGAGCACCCCGAAAAGGAAGAATACGCCAACTTCACCATCCGCGTCTCCGGCTATGCGGTCAAGTTCATCGACCTGACCCGCGAGCAGCAGATGGACGTGATCTCCCGTACCTGCCATGCCGCACTGTGATCCTGTCGGTCTCGTCCACTCGCTGGAAAGTTTCGGCTCGGTGGACGGGCCGGGTGTCCGGTTCGTTGTCTTTCTACAGGGTTGTGCCCTGCGCTGCAAATACTGCCACAACCCCGAAACGTGGAGCGCTGAGGGCGGCACGGAATGGTCTCCGGAGAAGCTGTTCCAGCACGTCTGGCGCTACCGCAATTACTGGGGCAAGAAGGGCGGCATCACCGTCAGCGGCGGCGAGCCGCTGCGGCAGATGGACTTCTTGATAAAATTCTTCCAGCTGGCGCGCGCCAAGGGGGTACACACCGCGCTGGACACGGCCGGTCAGCCGTTCCAGCCCGATGACCCCGCCTACCTGGCCGCCTTCGATACCCTGATGGCTTCCACCAGTCTGGTGATCCTGGATCTCAAGGAGATCGACCCGGAGAAGCACCGTCAGCTTACCGGCAGGGACAATGCCAACATCTTAGCCATGGCACGGCACATCTCTGATCTGGGCGTTCCGCTCTGGATCCGGCATGTGCTGGTGCCCGGCCTCACCGATGACGAGGAGGGCCTGCGCAGGACCGCAGATTTCATCCGCAGCCTGAAAACGGTGCAGCGGGTGGAGGTTCTCCCCTACCACACGCTGGGGCTGTTCAAGTGGCAGAAGCTGGGCATCTCCTATCCCCTGCCCGATGCTGTTCCCCCCACGGCGGAACAGGTCCGCCTGGCGGAGGAACTGTTGGAAGTGGCTAAGTACCCCGGCTGAACTGCACCGGCAGGGTGGACTGGGAAAGCTTCATCCTGACTTAAACAAAAAGAACGACCCTCTCTATCACGCTGACGTATGCCCGCTCCCTTTTGGGGGAGGTGGCACTGCGAAGCAATGATAGAGAGGGTCGTTTATTTTTCTTCACTTCCGGCGTGATACACCTGCAGATACACCCTTTTGCGCTCGGCATCCGTGTTCTCTGCCAGCTGCTGGCAGAAACGCTCATCCTCGAACAGGGCGACCACATTGGGCGCATAGCGGGTGTCGCTCTGGGCCCGCAGCTCTTCCAGCAGCGTGCGGAAGGGCTTGGCAAGGTTGTAGCACCGACCGATATTATCGGTGGCGGCATCCAGCGAGTCTGCCACGCTCAGCGCATCCACGATTCCCTTGATCTCCGGCGGGCAGGAGGGTACATCATTGGGATATCCGCCCTTGCCGTTGTAATAGCAGTGGTGATAGAGCGCCGCCAGGGCCAGCGTTCTTCCGCAGCCCATTCTATTCAGAATGGCAGCGCCAGTCCTTGGGTGGCTCTGGATGCAGAAAAACTCCTCATCCAGCAGGCGGCGGGCATTGTTGTCGATGTACATCAGAACGGCACACTTGCCAAGGTCGTGGTACAGGCCGCACTCATAGGCCGTCTGGCAGAGCTCTTCCCGCCGGGCCTGCACCTCGGCCGCGCTCCTGCAGCCCAGCAGGCCAACCAGTGTTTCGGGTCTTGTCTCGATCTGCCGATGCAGCAGGGCACGGGTCAGCTCTGCCACCATCAGCGAGTGGACATAGGTCGGCTTGTGCCCGGCCAGGATACTGCCCAGCATCCGGCGGTTCGCCGTTTCATCTGAGCTGGAACTGATCTTGCTCAACTCCCAAGCGGCAGAGTTTACCACACGGGGATACTGGCTGGCCGGCATCTGTTCCAGATACTGATACGCAGAACGGCGTACCTGCTCCACGGTTGCACGATACCTCTGTGCTCCCGCATCGTCCAGACGTTCTGCATAGACCGAAAGATAGGCCGCCAGAACCAGCTTCCGGTTGATGGCCTCGGCAGAATAATCATCCTGCGCCACGCTTCCCGCCGATTCCAGAAGGATCTTAACCACGTCTTCCAGGCTGCCCACCCCGGCATGGTAGCGGGCAGCGGCGTAAAAATAGGGCACCCGCCAGTTCTGCAGGCGTGCATCCGGGCCCTTGTGTTTCTTCTTGTGCGTCCAGATGTATTCCGCCGATTCCAGCACCTGCCGCGCCACCTCGGGATCCTCCTCCTGCCGCAGGTGGGTCAGCAGGGTCATGCGGTCCATGTGCATGGAATAGATGTAGCTTTCCCAGGGGAACTCCGGGTCCAGTGCATGGTAATGCGCAGACTGGATGACCTCCATTGCGCGGCGGAACCGCTCCAGATACCGGCAGCTTTCCGCATGGGTGCCGCGGGACATCCCCAGCCGGGTGTTGCCCACACAGCGGATGAGATACTGCCGGGTATTCCTGTCCAGCTGTTCATATCGTGACATGGATTCAGCAGCTTCCGTAAAATAGACCTGGATCGCATCGCCCAACAGGTTGATGCCAGTTCCCTCATCCCGGACGTTCATATAATGCAGGGTGATGCCCGTGTAGTACAGCTCCCTGACGATCATGGGCACGTCTTCCCGACTGCGGGCCGCTGCCAGCAGCAGCTGATGCACCTTGAACGCCACGCCCATATCCTCGCTGTTCGCGTAGTTGAACAGCCTGCCCGCAAAGGCACTCAGTCCCTGGATATCCGTTTCGGTCAGGGAGGCAGGGTCGCGGTCGTAGACAAACTGCGCCAGCAGTGCCTCATTCTGCCGCATCAGGGCGTTGCATCTCAGCGCGTTGGTCTGGATCTCGTCCAGCACGGCAGCGGGAGCCTTGCCCTCCGGAAAGCTGGGCCGGGAAATCGAGCGCACAACGCGCAGATCCCGAATATACTGTTCAAAGGCCTCTGCCTGCGTGCACTCCATCTTATCAGCCCCTTTTGTCGAAGTCTGTCGTTCGATTTGAAACTATAATTCAGTATACGGCATTTTTCGGCAAAAATCAACTGATTTTCGCAGATTTTTTAGCCCCCCCCCCCCGAATATTTTATGCATTCATACGTTACTTTTTGTATAAAATGCACTTCCACCGGGGGATCGGGTGCGTCCGGTTTATGAAATTGCTTCCGGCAGCTGCATCCATTTGCCCTTCCAGGCGTAGAGCACCATCAACACTGCACCCACAGCCCAGGACACCGGGTAGACCAGCAGCACACCCTCGATGCCCGCAAACAGGGGCAGGGCAAACTGGATCCAGGCGATGCGGAACAGGCACAGGGAGATCAGCAGCACCACCATGGGCGGCACGCTCTTGCCGGTGCCGCGCACCGTACCGGCAAGGCCCTGCAGGATGCCCAGCATCCAGTAGAAGGGACAGAAATAGAGCATACAGATCTTGCCGTAGGCAATGACCGTTTCATCGCCGGTGAACAGGTGCATGATGGGGTCCTGGAAGGCGAGCAGCAGGATGCCGGTCAGGATGGTGTAAACGATGCACATGCCCAGGGTGACAAAGGTGCCCTTTTTGACACGGTCGATCTTGCCCGCACCAAAGTTCTGGCCCACAAAGGTGGTGGCCGCCATGCCGAAGCTCAGCACAGGCAGAATGTTGAAGCCATCCACCTTCATATAGGCGGCAAAGCCTGCCATGGCAGCGGCACCATAGCCGTTGACGCTGACCTGCACCAGCACATTGGAAAGGGAGATGACCATGTTCTGGATGCCGGTGGGCAGGCCCACCTTGATGATGCGGACCGCCATCTTTTTGTGCACGCGCACTTCCTTTGCCGTCACGCGGTAATCGTCCTCCACCCGCATCAGAAAACGCAGGGAGAGCACACAGGACACCAGCTGGCTGATATCGGTGGCAATGGCCGCACCGGCCACGCCCATCCTGCATCCGGCGATCAGAACAAGGTCGAGGACGATGTTGGTGATGGAGGCAACGCCCAGGTAGAGCAGGCTCCGCTTGGAGTTGCCGGCGGCGTTCAGGATACCGGCCGCCATGTTATACACCACGCTGAACAGCACGCCGCCAAAATAGAGCCGTATATAGAGCACCGCATCCTCCAGCACCTCTGCGGGGGTGTTCATGGCGGTGAGCAGGGCCCGGCTGACGGCAATGCCGCACACGGTCAGGATCGCACCCAGAATGGCCGAAAGGGCCAGCGAGGTGTGAACTGCAGTGTGCGCGCCCTCCCTGTCCTTAGCTCCCAGAAACTGGGACACCACGACACCGGCACCCACGGCAATGCCCTGGCTGAACCCGATGAGCAGGAAGATGGGCGAGCCGCTGGAGCCGACGGCTGCCAGCGCGTTGCTGCCCACAAAGTTGCCCACGATGATGGAATCGGCGGTGTTGTACAGCTGCTGCAGCATGTTGCCCAGGATCAGCGGCACCGAGAAGAGCAGGATGCTCTTCCAGATGCTGCCCTCTGTCATCAGCCGTGATTTTTTCTTTTCTTCTAAAATCGTCTGTGCCATAATGCTTCCTTTTTCACGCAAAGCTTCAACTCATATATCAATCGTCATACAGATAAACGATACCTTGTTTCTGCCAAAAAGTCAAGCAAAAGCGTAAAAAGGGGCGTTTTCACCGGTTCCGCCCTATTTCCACCCTCTCGCCGCTGGGTCCTGCATCTCGGCGGCAGAGTAGACCAGGGCGTTGCAGACTGCGGCGGCCACGGTACTGCCGCCCTTGCGGCCCATGGCCGCGATGGCAGGCACGCCGTGGGCGGCACAGGCGGCAAACAGCGTCTCCTTGCTTTCCACCACATTCACAAACCCCACCGGCACGGCAATGACCAGAGCAGGCCGCAGCCCGGCCTCGATCTCTTCCGCAATGGTCAGCAGGGCGGTGGGGGCATTGCCCACCGCAAGAATGGCCCCGGGGTGCTCCTGCGCCGCGCGGTGCATGGAGGCCACTGCCCGGGTGGTTCCGGTCTCGGCTGCGATCCGCGCCACCTCAGGGTCCGCCATATAGCAGAGGGCACTGCCGCCCAGCCGGGCAAGGGCAGGCTTGGAAATGCCCGAAAGTGCCATGTTGGTGTCGGTGATGATAGGGGTCCCGGCCCGCAGGGCGGCCACACCTGCTGCCACAGCCCCCGGCGTGAAGCGCAGATTTTTTGCATAGTCAAAGTCGGCGGTGGTGTGGATGACCCGCTTGACCACAGCGGCAGTCTCGGGCGGCGGGGTCAGGCCCTGCGCTTCCAGCTCTGCCGTGATGATGGAAAGGCTTGTCCGCTCAATGTCGGCGGGCAGATGATGTTGTGGGATCATTGTGCATTCCTCCGCGGGTTCTCCAACCCCATGGCCGCGTAAACGGCATCCAGATCCAGCGCACCGCGCACGCCATCGGCCAGCAGGTCAAACTGCTGCTGGCGGTACTGCTCCATCGGGATGAGGGCGGCGCTGTCCGGCGCAATGCCCTTGCGCCGGCAGAGCAGGGCCACCAGCTTCTCGGTAAGCTCCCCGGTATCAAACAGGCCGTGCAGGTAGGTACCGAACACATTGTCCTGCACACAGCCCTCGGGTATGCCGTCTGCCAGTGTGCAGAAGGGCACGCCCTGCACCTCGGTGCGGCCGGTGTGGATCTGGTATCCGGTCAGGGCCGCACCCGCAAAGGGGGCGGCGGTCACGGCGGCAGTGTCCTGGGTGCGGTGCTTCTGGCCGGTAAACACCGTGCGGGTGGGCAGCAGCCCCAGCCCCCGCACGGTCTGCGCCGTACCGCTCTCCGTGCCCTCAGGGTCGGCCAGCGTCTCGCCCAGCATCTGATACCCGCCGCAGACCCCCAGCACCGGCGTGCCGCTGGCCGCCAGCTTCAACAGGGCTGCTTCCAGCCCGGACTGCCGCAGCCAGAGCAGGTCATCCACCGTGTTCTTGGTGCCGGGCAGGATGATGAGATCCGGTGTGCCCAGCTGGCGGGTATTCTGCACATACCGCACGCCCAGCAGCGGGTGCTGCTCCAGCGGCATGAAATCGGTAAAGTTGGAGATGTGCGGCAGGCGGAGGATGGCCGCATCCAGCGGGTGGACCGTTTTGCCCGCATCCAGCCGGGTGGAAAGGGAATCCTCGTCCTCAATGTCCACCTTCAGGTAGGGCACGACCCCCAGCACCGGCAGCTGTGTTTTTTCTTCCAGCATAGCAAGGCCGGGGCGCAGGATCTCCACATCGCCGCGGAATTTATTGATGAGCAGCCCCTTGATGCGGGCGCGCTCCTCCGGCTCCAGCAGCGCCACCGTACCGTACAGCTGGGCGAACACACCGCCCCGGTCGATGTCTCCCGCCAGCAGAACAGGGGCATCCACCAGCCGGGCAAGGCCCATGTTGACGATATCATCCGCCTTCAGGTTGATCTCCGCCGGGCTTCCGGCCCCCTCAATGACGATGATGTCCACGGTTTCGGCCAGACTGTTGTAGGCCGAGAGGATCTCCGGGATGAGCGCTCTTTTCATTTTGAAATAGGCGGCGGCGGGCATCTGGCCCCGCACCTCGCCGTTCACGATGACCTGACTGCCCACGTCACTGCTGGGCTTGAGCAGGATGGGGTTCATCCTCACATCCGGCTCGATGCCTGCGGCCTGCGCCTGCACCACCTGTGCCCGGCCCATTTCCAGCCCATCCCGGGTGACAAAGCTGTTCAGCGCCATGTTCTGGCTCTTGAAGGGAGCCACGCGGTAACCGTCCTGCGCAAAAATGCGGCAGAGGGCGGCGCACAGCAGACTTTTGCCTGCACCGCTCATGGTTCCCTGCACCATGATGCACTTTGCCTTGCTCATTCCAGCACCTCCGCAAGAAGTTTCAAAAGCTGTTCGTTTTCAGGCCCGGTGCGCACAGCGGTGCGGTACCAGCCGGGGCCCAGCCCGGGGTAGTTCACACAGCTGCGCAGCACAGCGCCCCTTTGCCGCAGGGCTTCTCCCAGCGTCTCCGGGGCCTGAAACAGCAGGTAATTTGCTCTGCCGTCCAGCACCCGCAGGCCCAGCGCCCGCAGCCCGGCCGTCAGGCGGGGCCGTTGTTCGGCAATGAGGGCCCGGACCTTTTCCACATACGCAGTCTCCTCCAGTGCGGCAAGACCCGCCGCCTGCGCCAGACTGGACACGCCCCAAGGCTGGCCGCAGGCCTGCATCTGTTCCAGCAGTGCTGTGTCGGCACTCAGGGCATAGCCCAGCCGCACGCCCGCCATGCCGTAAAGCTTGGTGAAGGCTTTCAGGATGACCAGATTCCCCTCCCCCAGCAGACCTTTTGCCGTGTGCAGGGCATGGTCGGGCAGGAAATCGAGGAAGCATTCGTCCACCACCAGCAGGGTGCCGCACGCCGCGCAGCGGTGGAGGATCTGCTCCACCAGCGGCAGGGCCGTCAGCTGGCCGGTGGGGTTGTTGGGCTGGCAGAGAAACACCATGTCCACCCCCGGGCGGATGGCCGCACAGAACGCATCCGTGACCGCAAAGTCCTCCTGCTCCCGCAAAAAGAAGCGTTCCACCGTGCAGCCGATGCTTTCCAATGCAGTGGCATACTCCGCAAAGGTGGGTGCGGTGACCAGCGCCCGGCGGGGCTTTTTGGCCCAGACCAGCCGGAAGATAAGGTCGGCTGCCCCATTGCCGCAGAGGATCTGCTCCGCCGGCACCCCCTCATGGAGCGCCAGCTTTGCCCGCAGCTCCCGGCACAGGGGGTCGGGGTAGCGGTCAGCCGTGGGCAATGCCGCCGTGATGGCCCGGGCCACCCCTTCCGGCAGGCCCAGCGGGCTGACGTTGGCCGAAAAATCCAGCGCATCCCGCCCGAACTCGGCCCGATACCCGGCCCAATCGCCGCCATGTACTAGTTGCATGTTCGTTCTCCTTTTCCCGGATGGTTATGGATATCAGTTCTTGTTTTTTCCCTTTGTGGGAGCTGTCATGCAAGGCATGACTGAGAGGGTGAGGTCGTTACAAAATAGCCCGTATTGCCACGCCCCACGCCAGTGCAAAGGCGCTTGCCACGTACATCATCCGGTTAGCACGCAGGATATCCTCCGGTTCAATGGGACGCAGCGGATCGCCGATGGTGGGCTTGGCGTAGTATTCGCCAAAGTAATAGGCGGGCCCGGCCAGCTGCACCCCCAGCGCACCGGCGCAGGCGCTCTCGGTCTGGGCGCTGTTGGGGCTGGCGTGGTTGCGGCGGTCCCGCCGCCAGATCTTCCACGCCCCTTTTGCGTCATTGTGCGTAAAGGCCGCGGCAGCCATCCACAGCAGGGCGGCAAGGCGGCTGGGAAGGTAATTTGCCGCATCGTCCAGTTTGGCAGGGATGCGGCCAAAGTAGAGGTATTTTTTGTTTTTGTAGCCCAGCATACTGTCCATCGTGTTGATGGCCTTGTAGGTCAGGGCCAGCGGTGCCCCGCCGATGAGCATATAGAGCAGGGGCGCGATCACGCCGTCGCTGGCGTTTTCGGCCACCGTCTCCACAGCAGCCCTGGTCACCCCCTCCAGTGTCAGGTCCTGGGTGTCCCGCCCCACGATGCGGCTGACCGCCCTGCGGGCGGCAGGCAGGTCGGGCTTGACCAGTTCCCGGTAAACATTGGTGCTCTCCTGCGCCAGCCCCTTTGCGGCCAGTGCCTGCCCGCACCAGAACATCTGAACGGCCAGCCCCAGCCACGGGCTGACACGGGCAGCTCCCAGGCAGACAAAGCTCGTCAGCAGAAAGGTGCCCACCGGCAGGCAGAAGGCCACAATGGCCCCGCCCAGCAGTTCCCCCTGAGGCGTTTTGGGCAGGCGGGCCCGCAGGCGCTTTTCCAGCGCCGAGATGGCCTTGCCCATGTACACCACCGGGTGGGGCAGCCAGGCCGGGTCGCCAAAGAGGCAGTCCAGCACAAAACCGCCGAGTACTGCGTATTCGATCATCGGGCATCCTCCTTTGTGTACTGCACAGTTTTCAGCAGGTGCAGCACCCGCTGCTCCGCCCAATCTCCTGCATCCAGAACGTAACCGCCCGCGTTGGGGGCGCACCAGTGGTAATAATCCGCATGGGGCAGGGCGTAGCGCTCCATGGCAGCCATCTGGGTGCCGCCGTGGGCCAGAATGACCAGTGTCTCTTCCCCATCGGCAAGGGCCTTGTCCACCAGTGCGGCAAAGGCCCTGCACACCCGCTCCGAAAAAACAGCCTTGGTCTCGCCGTCCGGGCAGGGGCTTTCGCAGTTGGCATTCACCCAGGCCAAATAATCCGGGTCGTGCTCCATCTCAATGAAATTGCGGCCCTCAAAGCTGCCGAAGCACATCTCCTGCAGGTCTTTCACCTCCACGAGCCTTGCACCCGGGAAGAGCACCTCCGCGGTCTGCCGGGTGCGGCAGAGCGGGGTGATATAGACCGTTTCCGGCCGGAGGTCAGCCTGCCGCAGCTGGGCGCGGCCCGCAGGGCACAGGGGGATATCCCGCTGGCCCTGATAGCGCTTTTCGGCATTGTAGGCCGTCAGGCCATGGCGCAGAAGATAGATCAGCATGGGGGCAGTTCTCCTTTCAATACTGTGGGGATGCCGCAGAACATCTGCACCACGCACCCGGCCCGGGCCGCCAGCAGGCAGGCCAGCCGCCCGGCAGCTTCCCGGGCGGCCCGCTCCCCTGCGTCCATGGGCACCACGCCGCCGCCCACCTCGGTGGCCATCACGATATCATAAGTGGAGAGCTCCTCCGCAAGCTTTTCCAGATCCTCAGCCTCTGCGGCCAGGGCCTGCACCTCCGCAATGCGGGTGCCGGGCAGGCGCTGGGCAAAGGTGCGCTTGCCGCTGTACAGCGGCCCGGTGATAAAGATCATAACAGTCCTCCCCACTGGCAGGCACACAGCGCCGCCAGCATCCACAGCTCGGCTTTTTGCAAGAACCACCCGGCCAGATCGCCGGTGATTCCGCCAAACTGCTTGTCCGAAACAACATGGTAGCGTGCAAACACCAGCACTGCCGCCAACACCAGCGCCCAGCCGCCCAGTGCCAGCAGGGCGGCGCTGAGCAGAGCGGCCAGCGCCATCAGCACCCGGCGGACAGTAGTTCGATCCGCCGCCGTGGCAAAGGTGTGGGCAAGGCCTGTGTTCTTTGCCATCGGGAACGATGCCACGGCCAGGCCCGAGAGGGCCCGTTCCAGCACAAGGGCCAGTGTCCAGCACAGGCCCACCCGGGGCGTAAAGTTCACGCAGGCGCAAAGGGCAAGGTAAGCCGCAAAATAACTGCACAGCCGGATCACCGCAAAGGCACCGCAGTGGGGGTCTTTGAGGATCTCCAGCTTCTTTTCCCGGTCGCCATAGCTGGAAAGGGCATCGCAGGTGTCGGCGTAGCCATCCAGGTGGATGCCGCCCGTGACCCAGACCGGGATCAGGCAGAACCCCGCCGCCTTTGCGGGCATCGGCAGGGGCAGAGCGCCGCACAGGCACCACAGCCCGCCAATGACCACCCCGATGAGCGGGAAGGCACACATGGCATACCGCATGTTTTTCTGGTTCCACGCGAACTGCGGCACCGGCAGGGCCGAAAACATGGCAAAGGCCACTGCAATGGTCTGCAATCCAATCATTTTTCCACTCCTTTATAATAGACCGGGATGCCGCACACCACCCGCACCACATGGTCAGCCCGGGCGGCAAGGGCATTGTTCACCTGCGCCAGCGCTTTCAGGTAGCGCCCGGTGTCGCCTGCATAGTCGGCACCGCCGCTGAACACCTCGTTGGAGACCACGATGAGGTGCGCGCATTGTCCGGCCAATTGGTCCAGTCCTTCCAAAATGGCCGAAGCGGCATTTTCTCCCGCCCCGGCGGGGTCGTAGAGCTCGTTGGCGGTCAGGTTGCCCAGATCCTCCAACAGCGCAGTTCCCCGGGCAGGCAGATGGATGTTCTCCAGATGCAGGGGGCACTCCACGGTCTCAAACTGCTTTGCCGCCCGCATCCTCCGGTGCTTTTCCACCCGGGCGGCACACTCCGCATCCCACACCTGCATGGTGGCGATGTAATAGCGCGGAAGCGCGGTTTTCAACACCAGGCTCTCGGCATACCCGCTCTTGCCGCTGGCGGCACCGCCCAATACCAGCGTCAGCATTGGGGGGCGTACGGCGTAATGCCGCCCTCCGTGAAGGAATAGCAATCGCGGTAAACGGCCAGTGCTATATCCCACAGCGGGATGCTTGCCACCGCTCCGGTGCCCTCGCCGAGATGGAGCCCGGCGGTGAGCAGGGGCGCTTTGCCCAGCGCTTCCAGCACCAGCCTTGCTGCCGGTTCGGTGGAGCAGTGGCTGGCAAACACGGCCTTTTCCGCAGCGGGGCAGAGCCGCACCGCGCACAGAGCCGCCACCCCGCTGATGAAGCCATCCATCAGCACGGGCAGGCCTTCCAGCGCACCGCCCAGAAAAACACCGCACAGCCCGGCGATGTCGAACCCGCCCAGCTTGGAGAGCACATCCAGCGGGTCGGCGGCATCGGGCCGATTCCGCGCAATGCCCCGCCGGATGGCATCCAGCTTGCGGGCAAGCCCCGTGTCGGAAAGGCCCGCCCCACGGCCTGTCATCCGCTCCACGGGCTGACCCAGCAGAACCGCAGCCACGGCGCTGGAGGTGGTGGTGTTGCCAATGCCCATCTCCCCCGTGGCCAGCAGCTGCACCCCCGCCGCCTTCTGCGCCCGGACAAGCCCCATGCCCGCCGCAATGGCATCCACCGCCTGCTGGCGGGTCATGGCAGGGCCGGTGGTGAAATCCGCCGTCCCTGCGGCAATGCGGCAGTTCTGCACCCCGGGCACCGGCTCCCCGGCCATGCCAAGGTCCACAGGCACCACTTCACAGCGGGCCGTTTTTGCCATCTGGCAGACACTGGTGCGCCGGGCGGCAAGGTTCTCGGCCACGGCCCGGGTCACGCTCTGGTCCGTCTGGCTCACGCCCTGCGCCACCACGCCGTTGTCGGCGCAGAGCACCAGCACGGCCCGGCGGGAAAACGCCAGCTCTGCCGTGCCGGTCAGGGCGGCGGCATCTTCCAGCATGGTCTCCAGCCTGCCCAGCCCGCCCAGCGGCTTGGCCAGGCTGGCCCAGTGGGCGTGGGCGGCGGTGCGTGCGGTCTCGTCCGGCCGGGTGATCCTGGAAAGAAGCTGTTTCAGTTCAAGCTCTGTCATTGGTCCTGTTCCTCTTGATGATAGTGTGCGGCGGCATCCACGAACCGCCGGGGCAGAGCCGTGCCCGCCCAATACAAATGCGGGAAGCCCGCATAGAAATGCTCGTTTGCAAAGCCGCAGTCCCATTGCTTCCCGTTGGGCTTTGCGGCGGTAAAGCCGGTGCCGTTGTCTGTGGAATCCCAGTGGTGGAACTCGTGCACCGGCAGACGCTCCCCGGCGCGGAACAGCATACTGTCGGCGTGGGCAGTCAATGCCGCGTATCCAAACCGCACCAGCCGCCCCACCCGGAAGCCCTGCCCCGGCAGAACGCCTGCCATGGGCCAGCGTTCCCCACTGGCATCCTCCAGGCTCTGGCCCAGATAGAGAAAGCCCCCGCACTCGGCCACCGTGGGCAGACCGCGCTCCACAGCCCGGCGCACAGAGGCCAGCATGGAGCGATTCGCGCTCAACTGCCCGGCATACAGCTCCGGGTAGCCGCCGGGCAGGTAGAGCCCGCCGATCTGCTCCGGCAGGGCGGAGTCCTGCAGGGGGCTGAACCAGCAGAGTTCCGCCCCCGCCCGCTCCAGTGCTTCCAGCGTTTCGGCGTAGGTGAAGCAAAACGCCGCATCCCTTGCAACGGCAATGGGAACGCGGGGGCGCTGTTCCGCTGCTCTCTGGGGCAGCAGCTCTCCCGCAGGGAGGAGCCGATCTGCATGCACCAAAGGCGCTGCGCCTTCGGTCAGGGCAAAAAGCTTCTCCCAATCCACCACCAGCGCATCGGCCATCCGGATGATCTTCTGCTGTAAGTCCGCGATCTCCCCGGCAGTTTTCAGCCCTAAGTGGCGGCTTTCAAGGGCGGCATCCGGCAGGTGGGGCAGATAGCCCAGCACAGGCAGGCAGGTCTCCCGTTCCAGCATAGGAGCCAGCAGAGCATACAAATGGGCGGCGCAGTCATTGAGCAGGATGCCCGCCAGATGGCTGGGGGTGCGGAACTGCTTCAGCCCGTTGATCTGGGCCGCCAGCGTCAAGCTGGCCCCTCTGGGCTGGACCACCAGCAGCACCGGCAGGCCCAGCGTATCGGCCAGATGCCAGGCACTGGCGGTATCACTCACGCCGCCCAGTCCATCGTAAAAGCCCATGGCACCCTCGCACACAGCCGCCCCATGCCCGGCGGCGGCCTGCGCATAGAGCACGCGCACGGTCTCCGGTGCGGAGAAAAACAGGTCGAGGTTGTGGCTTTCCACCCCCAGCACAGCCCGGTGAAACATGGGGTCGATATAGTCCGGCCCGCTCTTGAAGGAGCAGGGGTCCTGCCCCCGCCGCTTGAGCGCCGCCAGCAGAGCGCAGGTCAGTGTGGTTTTGCCGCTGCCGGAACAGGGCGCGGCCACAAGAAATTGGATCATTTGCGTTCTCCTGTGATAAGGAAGATGGGGTTATTGGCCATCAGCAGGTGGAGCCTGCCCGCAGGCCGGGTGCGGCTGACCGCGATCTGCGTTACCTCCGCAGCAAGGCCGTGGGCAGTCAGTGCGGCCACGGCGGCGCTCAGCGTTTCCAGCGCAATGGCAGAGATGCAGATGCGGGCGTTCGGATTCCGGGCAAGCACCGTGTCCACCACAGCCTCCATGCCCCCCTTGGTCCCGCCGATGAACACGGCATCCGGGGCGGGCAGGTCAGCCAGCGCGGCGGGGGCGCGGCCCTCCACCAGTGTCAGGTTGCAGGCGTGGAACCTTTCCCGATTCTGCCGGATGAGCCCGCAGGCCTCCGGGTCACACTCCACGGCATACGCATGCCCACGGGGTGCGGCCAGCGCCAGCTCCACGCTCACGCTGCCGGTGCCCGCGCCCACATCCCACAGGGTATCGGCAGGCTGCACGGCCAGCTTGGCCAGCGCCGCCGCCCGCACCTCCTGCTTGGTCATGGGCACCTCTCCCCTGTGGAAGGCTTCATCCGGGAAGCCGGGCACCCGCCGGGGCGGCTGAGGAAGATGCTCCACAAGCAGAACGCTCAGGCTTGCAAACTGCTTTTGCGCAAACTCCTGCGCCGTGCCGAACAGGATCTTCTCCTCTGCCCGGCCCAGCTCTTCCCCCACCAGCACATGGGCATCGCCCAGCCCGGCGGCAGCCAGCCGGCCGCAGAGGGAGGCCGGCGTTTCTGCCCCGCCGGTCAGGAAAAAGACGGGCTTTCCCCCGGCTGTCAGGCACTCGGCCACCGGGTCGCAGGCACAGCCGTGGGCCGAGACCAGCTTCCACTCCTGCCAGGAGCGGCCCACTGCAGCGGCCAGCAGCTGAACGCTGGAAAGCCCCGGCAGCACCCGGCAGGAGATACCAAAGGCCCGCAGCATCGGCAGCAGCTGGGCCGCACCGGAGTAAAACCCGGTGTCGCCGCTGTACACAAGGGCAGCATCCACCTCCGGGTCAGCCGCCAGCGCGGCAAGGACATCCTCAGGCTGATACAGGGCCTTCCGGTGTTCCGTGCAGCCCTGCGGCAGCTGTTCCAGCAGGCGCTTTGCCCCCAGGATCAGTCCGGCGTTCTGCAGGGCGGCAAGGCCCTGCGCGGTCAGGCTTTCCGGCGTGCCCGACCCCATCCCGATGAGTGTGATCATTGCAGCATCTCCTTACAATGTGTCAGGATCTGTTCCGCCGTTTCGCCCTGCTCGGCCGGGCGGCGGATGACGATGAGCTGTGCCCCGGTGTCCTGCGCTGCCCGGGCTTTTTCTTCAAAGCCGCCCGCCGCGCCGCCATCTTTGGTAACGAGGAAGCGGATGGCAAACTGCTCCATCAGTGCCCGGTTCAGCGCATAGGAGAACGGCCCCTGCATGGCGATGATGTTCTTATGGGGGATATCTGCCCCCTCGCAAGCGGCAATGCCCTCCCGGGTGGGCAGGACACGGGGAAAGAGCCGTGCCGGTTCCAGCACAGCAAAGGCAGAAAGCTCCTTGGCCCCAGTGGCAAGCAGGACATTTCCCTGCGTCCGGGCCAGAAATCCCGCCGCATGGGCCGCAGAGGCAAACACCATGCTCCCGGCGGGCAGCGGGCTTTCGGGCCGGAGCAGGCGGCGGTACTCCGTGCCCGCTGTTTTACAGGCTGCCCGGATGTTCCGGGTGGCCTCCACGGCATAGGGATGGGTCGCGTCCACGCAGAGGTCAGCCCCCTGCAGCAGGGCGGTCATCTCCTCCGGGGTCAGCCGCCCGCAGTGGACGGTGATGCCGGACCTTTCGCCCTGTTCCTCAGCCCCCAGCGGGGTGGCCACGCTGACCAGTACCTCGGCTCCCAGTGCGGCCAGCTGCTTTGAAAACACACGGCCCTCGGTGGTGCCGCTGAATACCACGGCCCTCATGCGCGGTACCCCCGCGGCGTGACCATCTGCCCGCTCAACTGGCGGGTCTGGGCGTTGCCGACAAACACGGTGGTGAACATATCCACCGGGGTGGTTTCCAACGCAGCCAGCGTCAGAACGCGGCTTTCCTGCCCCTCCCGGCCAATGTTCCGCACAATGCCGCAGACCGTTCCGGGTGCTTTGCCGTTTGCCAGCAGGATGCGCACCGCCCGCGCCAGATAGTCCGGCCGCCCCTTGGAGGAGGGGTTGTACAGCGCGATGCAGAAATCCCCCATGGCTGCTGCCGCCAGCCGCCGCTCGATGACCTCCCACGGCGTAAGCCGGTCAGAGAGGGAGAGCACACAGAAATCGTGGGCCAGCGGGGCACCCAGCACTGCACCGCCGCTCAGGGCGGCGGTCAGGCCGGGCACCACCTCCACCGTCACGTCCGGGAAGCCCTCTGCCAGCTCCAGCAGAGGGCTTGCCATGCCGTAGACCCCGGCATCTCCCGAGCAGACCAGCGCCACCGCCCTGCCGCTCCGGGCCGTTTCCAGCGCCCAGCGGCAGCGGTCGATCTCCTTGGTCATGCCGGTGGAATAATAGAGCTTGTCCGGGAAGTAAGGGCGCACCAGATCCAGATAGACCGTATAGCCGCACAGCACCTCGGCTTGCGTTAAGGCGCTCTGCGCCTGTGCGGTCAGAAACCGGGGATCTCCGGGCCCAAGCCCGACAACAAAAACAACATTAGGCATCCTGCCACCTCCAATCCGGGGCAAAGGGACGGAGCGCCAGCGCAAAGGTCACGCCGCCGCCCGCCTGTTTGGGAAGAATGATCGTACCGCCTGCCGCCAGCACCGCCGCCCGCTCGCAGACATTGTCCACACCGGTCACGCTCCGGACAAAGGCCGAAGGTGTGAACTGCCCGGGGGCGTTCTGCAGCTGTGCGGCAGAATAGAACTGCACCGGCCAGCCGTGGGCTCTGCAAAATTCCAGCAGGCCCGGCTCATGGGCTTTCAGGTCGATGCTGGCCGCCGCCGTGATGCACACTGCTGCAAGGCCGTGGGCCGCGCAGAACTGTGCAAAGGCCGCTTCCAGCTGTGCAGCGCTGGTCCCCCGCCTGCACCCGATGCCCAGCACACCGATCTTCGGGATCAGGTGCAGCGCATCGCCCGCCGGGAAAAGGGTCAGGACAAAGTCGGCACGCTCTGCCTCCCCCGCCGGGACCACCCCGGCAGGGGCCTGCCCGGCAATGGGGAATTCCGAGCGGTATCGCACCGGCCCGCCCGCCAGCAGTCTGCTGCTGACGCGCTTGATGCGCCCCGGCTCCAGCACAGCGCAGTTCTGGTGCCTGGCCCACGCATCCACGGCAAACACACCGTTGGCATCGGTGGCCGTGGTAATGACCGGCACCGCACCGCAGACCGCCGCCAGCGCCCGGGCCAGATCGTTGGCCCCGCCCAGATGGCCCGAAAGGATCGGCACCGCAAAATGGCCGCACTCGTCCAGCACCACCACGGCAGGGTCCACCACCTTGCTCCGGCAGTGGGGCGCAATGGCCCGCACCGCTATGCCCACAGCCCCCACAAAGATCAGGGCATCCGCATGGGCAAACTGCTCCGCGGTCCAATCGGCAAGGCCGGGCCCGCCATGGCCGCAGCGGGCCACGGTGCCGGGCAGGGCACCGGCCAGCTTTTGGGCCAGCGCCAGCCCTTTTTCCGTAAAGGCGAGATAGGCGCGGGTCACTGGTCTGCCCCCTTGCGGAACTCCGTCGTAAAGGTTGGGTCGTAGAGCTTGCTCCGCTCATACCGGGTGCCCAGAAATTCCCCCACCACGATGAGCGCTGTTTTGGTGATGCCGTTGGCGCGGGTGCTCCCGGCCAGCGTGCCCACGGTGCAGCGCACCACCTTCTGCTCCGGCCAGCTGGCCTTGTAGACCACGGCGGCAGGAGTCTCCGGCGTGTAGGCTCCGCCTGCCAGCAGGGCCTGCTGCACCTTGTCGATGAGGCCGATGGAGAGGAAGATCACCATGGTCGCCCCATGGGCGGCAAGGCTGGCCAGCTTCTCCTTTTCCGGCACCGGGGTGCGCCCCTCCATCCGGGTGATGATCACGGTCTGGCTGATGGTGGGCAGGGTGTACTCGGCGTTCAGCGCCGCCGCCGCCCCGCAAAAGCTGGACACGCCGGGGGTATCATCGTAGGGGATGCCGTCCGCATCCAGTGCGTCCATCTGCTCCCGGATGGCCCCATACAGGCAGGGGTCGCCGGTGTGGAGCCGCACGGTGGTCCCGCCTGCGGCTTCCACCCGGCGCATCACGTCCAGCACCTGTTCCAGCGTCATCTCGGCGCTGTTGTAAACGGCACACTCCGGCTTCGCCAGCCCCAGCAGAGCCGGGTTGACCAGACTGCCCGCATAAATGATGCAGTCGGCTTCCTGCAGCAGGGCCGCGCCCCGCCGGGTGATAAGGTCAGGTGCGCCGGGGCCTGCGCCTACAAAATGTACCATCTCAATGCTCCTTCCATTCGTTCAGCAGTTGTGCGGCAGTGTCGGTGGCTCCCAGCGGGCCGTGCTGGTTGGAAAACAGCACCGCCCCCACCCGGAACGCCCCGCAGGCCCGCCGGTCAAGGTGGAGCTGGACCGCCCGCAGCAGGCTTTCCAGCACCGGAGCCCGCAGGCCGGCGCTGTCCAGGAGTTCCAGACAGGCATCTGTGGTGGCAGCGTTCATCAGGGCGGCGCAGACTTCCCGGGAAGCGCCGCAGAGCGCCGCATGGGTGCAGAACAGCTCAGTGCGGCAGTCAGCAGTGTGGGAATGGGTGTTCATAATGCCGCCCGCCACCTTGACCAGCTTGCCCACATGGCCCACCAGAAGCACCTCTTCAAAGCGGGCGGCAGCGGCCATATCCAGCGTGTCCCCAATAAAGTTTGAGGTCTTTACCACCGGGACAGCGTGAAACTCCGGGTATCTTTCGTGCAGATAGTCCAGCCCGTAATTGCCGGGGGCCAGGATGAGCCGCCTGGGGCTGCCCGCCCGGAGAGCGGCCTGATTCATTTCCAGCTGGATGGTATCCAGGATCGCCTGCTGGCTCATAGGCTCCACAATGCCGCTGGTTCCCAGCACCGAAAGCCCGCCCTCGACCCCGATGTGGGGGTTGAAGGTGCGCTTTGCCACCTCTTCCCCGCCCTCGATGGAGATGGTCACGGCAAAGCCGCCGGTGTAGCAGGCGCTCTCGGCTTCCCTTTGCAGGGCCTCGGCGATCATCTGCCGGGGCACACGGTTGATGGCGGCTTCCCCCACCGGCTGATCCAGCCCGGCCTTGGTCACCCGGCCCACGCCCTTGCCGCCGGAGATGCGGATCCCGGTGGTATCGGGCAGCAATTCTACGGCGGCGATCACGGGCAGGCCGGTGGTCACATCCACATCATCCCCGCCGTCCTTCTCAATGGCGCATTCGGCACCGGCTCCGGCGGGGCGGCAGTACAGCGGGGCCACCTCCACCACGATGCCCTTCGGCGTGCGCAGGGCAACGCTCTCCGGGGCATGGCCGGTGAGCAGGAGCCGCGCGGCCCCCGCCGCACCCAGCGCCGCGCAGGTGCCGGTGGTGTACCCGCAGCGGAGCAGCTTCTGCCCACTGCGGACGTAATGTTCAAACTTTGGCCCGGCAGGCTTTTCCGGGCCGAACACGGCCTCGTACTGCTCCTTGGTCAGGCTGTACAGCGCCCGGATGTTCTCCGGGGCAAAAGCCTCCTTCGGGGTCAGCGCCCCCGAAACACTATGCGGGAACACGCAGACCACCGCATCCGCGATCTTCTGCGCCATGTCCAGCTCGTGCAGGCTGACGATCACGGCCAGCCCCTGCTCATGGGCCAGTTTCTGCAGGATGGTCAGCAGCTCGATCTTGCCCTTGACATCCAGAAAAGAGGTCGGCTCGTCCAGCAGCAGAACTCCGGGCTGCTGGCAGATGGCGCGGGCCAGCAGAACGCGCTGGCGCTGGCCGTCGCTGATGCAGTTGAAATCCCGGCCCGCCAGAGGGGAAGCCCCCACCAGTTCCAGCGCGTCCCGCACGGCCTGCCGGTCGGCATCGGACAGGATGCCCAGCCGCCCGGTATAGGGGATGCGCCCGGCGGCGGCAAACTCAAAGCAGGAAGTCAGCTCGGTGCGGCGGGTGTGGGGCAGCATCAGGGCCAGCTTCCGGGCCCGGGCTGTGCCGGTGTAATCGGTCAGGCTGCGGCCATCCAGCAGGACAGCCCCGCCCAGGGGGGCCAGCTGGCCCGCCAGCGTTTTGAGCAGGGTGGATTTGCCCGCGCCGTTTGGCCCGATGAGGGCCAGGATCTGCCCCGGCACCGCCCCCAGCGTGATGCCGGAAGCAAGGGGCGCGCCGCCATAGCCGATGGCCAGTTCTTTCGTTTCACAGCGGTATTTCATCGCACACCCTCCTGACCCCGGCGCACCAGCAGCCAGATGACCACCGGTGCACCAAACACTGCCGTTACGGCGCTGATCGAAAGCTCGGTGGGGGCAAACATACTGCGGGCGATGAGGTCGCACAGCAGGCAGAAGGCGGCCCCGCCCAGGCAGCACCCGGGCAGCACCACCAGCGGCCTTGCACTGCCGAACAGCTGCTTGACCAGATGGGGCACCGCGATGCCCACAAAGGAGATGGGCCCCGCAAAGGCCGTAACACAGGCGGCCAGCAGGCTGGAAAGCAGCACCAGCAGCCGGGAAAAGGCTTTGACATTGATGCCCACGCTCCGGGCGTAGGCCTCCCCCATCTGGTAGGCGGCCATGGGCTTGGAAAGGCAGAACGCCGCCGCCAGAGCGGGCAGCACCACCAGCGCCGCCGCCCGCACATTGCCCCAGGTCATGCCGGAAAAGCTGCCCTGAGACCAGTTATGGAGGTTGACGATGTTGCTGTCCTGGGCAAAGGCCACCACAAACTCCGTGACGGCCGAACAGATGTAGCCGATCATCACGCCGCAGATAACAAGGATGCTCATCCGCTGCACCCGCCGGGAGACCGCCAGCACAAAGGCCATGGAGGCCATGGCCCCTGCAAAGGCGGCTGTGATCAGGGTAAGGGAGCTGGTGAGCAGGCCCTGGTTCAGAAAAGTCACCATGACCAGTGCCACGGCCAGCTTGGCCCCGCTGGAAATGCCCATGACAAAGGGCCCTGCAATGGGGTTGGCAAAAAAGGTCTGCAGCAGGTAACCCGCCGCCGAGAGCGCCGCCCCCAACAGCACCACCATCACGGCCCGGGGCAGGCGCAGCTGGGTGATGATGCCCACGCTCAGAGCATCCTGCCCGCGGCCGGTCAGGGCCGCCAGCACTGCCCCCGGTGTCAGGGACACACTGCCCCAGAACAGGTTGGCGGCAAACAGCACCGCCAACAGCAGGGCAAGGATGCCGTAAGAGAAGATCAGGCGCTTTTTGCTGGTCATAGGTTACTCTACTTTCCTCAGAAATTGCAGGTCGGCGGGGTCATCCTCCGTAAAGACACGGTGCAGGTCGAGCACAAAATCGACCAGCGCCGTACTCTGCTGGAAAAAGCTCTGGGTGGTGCACCAGACACTGCCGCTCTGCACGGCCTTGAACTCGGCCAGCAGGGGGCATTTTGCCACCAGTTCCTCCGTGGTATGCACCACGCCCTCAATGGTGCTGTTGTAAAGGAGCACATCCGCATCCTTTGCACCGGCGTAAAAATCCTCCAGCGGCAGGTTCATGGTGGAAAGGTTGTTGCCGTTGTCGGTCAGGTCCGCAAAAACATAATCACCGCCCGCCATTTCGATCATCTGGGCCACATAGTCGCCGCCCTTGCGCACATTGGCAAGGTTGTTGGCTGTGATGGAGAAAAAGGCACAGCGCTTGCCGGTGGAAGCCTGCCCGGTCAGCGGTGCAAGGCGCTCCACCTGCCGGGCAAACTCCTGTTCCGCCAGCTCCTCTTTCCCCAGCAGGATGCCCCAGAACTTGAGCCATTCCAGCCGGGCCAGCGGGCCGCTCTCATAGCTGGAGCGCTCTACCAGCACCGGGATGCCGAACCGTTCCAGCTGCTCCTTGACCTCCGGGGTGTGGTAGATCATGGTGTTCTCGATGGCAAGGCCGCAGTTGGCCGCAAGGATCTTTTCGTAGTCCGGGGCGCTGTACTTGCCCGCATAGGCAATGCGCCCGGCCTCCATGGCGGCTCTGGCCTCATCCAGATACCAGCCCTCCGCCTGGGTGCCGGAAAGGGTCACGCTGTCCAGCCCATCCAGCGCGAGGAACAGGTCCATCACCGAGGTGGAGACAAGGTAGATGTTCCGGACGGGCTGACGCAGCACCGTCACGCTCTCGGGCAGGCCTTCCACCGCAGCGGCATCCTCCGGGGTCACAAGGAACTGCTCCCCCGATTCGGTCAGGGTCAGCATAGTATAGCCGCCCTCATAGCAGTCGGCAGTAAATTGTGTGGCGTAATCCAGCGGACAGGCATGGTCAAAGACCAGTTCTTCTGTGCTGGCGGGCGCTGTCTCGGAGGCGGCGCAGCCCGACAGGGCCAGTGCTGTAAAAGGCAGCACGCGCAGGAATTGTTGTCTCGTCAGTTTCATCAGTTCAACGCAAAGGTCAGCGTATACTCGATCTCATGGGGGGTGCTCATGGCTACGGTATCGGCAGTGACAGTCAGCGGGGTGCCCAGTGCAGAAACAGGGATCTCAAAGGTGGAGTTGCCCTCGGTGTTGGTGGGCAGATACTTCTCGCCGTCCACGATCATGTAATCATAATTGGGGCTGCTCCACAGGATGACAGCGGTCATTTTGCCGTCCGCCACGGTCAGGGCGGCAGGGCTTTCCACGGTGGCACGGCCAGAGCCGCCCTCCAGGGTCACATTGACGCTGTATTCACCGTCCGCAGGGGTCTCGGCAGCTTCCTCAGCCTTGGGTTGTGCATTGCGGATGCTCACGATGTGGTCATACCACTTGCCCTTGGTCCCGAGGAGTGCCAGCTGGAAGTCCTGGTCCACAGCGGCCACGGGGATATCATAGCCGTAGACCTCCTCCGAGGTGCCGTCGGAGTAAGTGACGGTGTCGGTGGTGGGCAGCAGCCAGTCTGCCTTGTTGGCCTCGGCATCGGCGGCCATGCCAACGTACAGATTTACGATCTTCTTGGAGGCCAGACTGACGTGGAAGGTCATCTGCCCGTTCTCCACGGTCAGGGTGCCCATGCCATTGCAGGCTTCGTTGGCGTGGAACATGCCGCTGTCGGTGTCGAACTCAGCCGTGTACACGCCGTCCGGCAGGGCGGCTTCGGTGCTTTCGGAAGCGGCGGCAGCGCTCACGGCAGAAGCGGCTTCCGAGCTGACAGCAGAGGAAGCAGTGGAAGAAGCCCCGCCGCAGCCGGTGAGAGCGGCGGCCAGCATCAGAGAAGCAACGGACAGGGAAACGAACTGTTTGCAGTGCATAAACAAAATACCTCAAAAATTCAGAATTTGAAATGGGAGTGTTTCTCCTCATGCGGGGAAGCTCTCCATAAAAAATGCCCGAAAAGATTTCTCCCTTCGGGCATTGGAATGCGGAATATTAGCCGTTCAGGGAATCAATGGCGGCTTTGGTGTGCTCAATGTAGCGCTGCTGGATGTCCTCGATCTCACCCAGACCGGCGATCTGGCACTCCACGGACGCGAAGTCACCGGAGGCCTGGAACTGGCTCAGCCAGGAATCGTCATCCGCACCGGCCATATCGTTGTTGGCGTGGTCACCGGCAACGACCATCAGGGGGCGCAGGATGACCTTGGTGTAACCGGCGGCCTTGACAGCCTCGATGACGTTCTCGCAGGCGGTCTCCTCGGGCTCACCCTCCACCGTGCCGATGAACACGTTGCTGTAGCCCAGGGTCTGCATGGCGGTCTGCATCTGGCTGTAGCTCACCTTTGCGGTGTGGGAGGTGCCGTGGCCCATAAAGACGAAGGCGACCTTCTCCTCAGCAGCGGCATCCAGGCTGTCGAAACCGGCATCCTTCACAGCAGCAGCGGTAACGGCCTTGGCAACAGCTTCCTTGTCGGCGTTGATGACGGCAGCGTCGGCACCAACCTCGCCCAGCAGGGGCTCGGCAACGGCGACGTGCTCGAACTTGTCCTTGTACTCGTCGATCATCTCCATCATCTCGTCGTACTCTGCACCGTGCATCAGGTGGGTGGGCTGGACGACCAGGTTCTTCACGCCGTTGGCCACAGCGCGGTCCAGCGCCTGCTGCATGTTGTCGATCTTCTCGCCGTCGCGGGCCTGAACATGGTTGATGATGATCTGTGCGGTGAAGGCGCGGCGGACAGACCAATCGGGATAAGCGGCCTGCAGCGCATCCTCGATGCCCTTGATGTCCTTCACCCGGCTGTCGTTGAAGGAGGTGCCGAAGGAGACCACCAGCAGCTCATTCTCACCGATGTCATCCTGATTGCGGCTGTCGTCCTTGGAAGCATCGCCGGTGTCGCGGCCAAAGTAGTCAGGGTCAGCCTCTTCACCCTCGACCAGCTCCTTCTGGGCATCGGTCAGGGCATCCCATGCGGCCTTGGCGGCCTCGCACTGGGCATCGGTGTCATCGGTGCGCTCCTGCACATAGATGGCATCGATCAGGTCTGCAACGTTCTTTGCGGCCAATTCGTCAGCCTCCTCGCCGGAAACCTCGCTGCTGGCAGCAGATCCTGCCGTGCTGGAAGCAGTGGTGCTGCTTGCGGCACCGCCGCAGCCGGTCAGTACACCGGCGCAGAGGGCCAGAGCGGTCAGAGCGGCCGCTGCTTTGTGGATGGTGCGTTTTCTCATTTTTGTTCGTTCCTTTCCTGTTTTTGAACATGATTTTTGCTGAACAGAAGGTACAGGAAAGAGTGCCCGGCAAAACAAAAGGGGCCTTTCTGCTTGCGGGATGGCAAAGCAAAAAGGCCCTTTTCAGTTTTTTCAGGCTTTTTGGGTACAACCAATTCCTCGTGATCTGGGGCTTGCGCCCCCGTACCAACAGCGGGCAGGTTTCCTGGCTGAAAGCTCAACATCCACCGCCGCCTTCCCGGAACATGGGCTCCAGTGACCGGTGCAGCTGCACCCTGGCGGTAAACTCCCTTATCACAGTGACGAGATCGTGCGGGATTTGCACCCGCTTCCCTTTTAACGTGCCTGCCCCCGGCCAGAGCCGCGGGCGGTACGCACCTGCTGTTTTCTATTCAGTTCGCTGTTCAGTATAACATACTCAACGGAGGAATGCAATCACCACTCCGGGGAAACTTCCGGGCTCACAGGCGGTGTTTTTTCCCCGATCAGGGCCACCGCCACATCGTTGACATTGGTGCCCGTTGCCCCGGTGATGATCAGGCCATCCACCGCTTTCAGGGCGTGGTAGGAATCGTTGTTCTGCAAAGCAGCGTATCCGCTCCAGCCCCCGGCCTCCAGCGCGGCAAGGGTATCCCCATCCACATAGCCGCCGGCGGCATCGGTGGGGCCGTCTGTGCCGTCGCTGCCCACAGAGAACACCGCCGCGTTCAGCCCGGCAATGGCGGGCGCAGCCGCAAGGGCCAGCTCCTGATTTCTTCCGCCAAGCCCTTTTCCGGTCAGGTGAACGATGGTCTCGCCGCCTGCGATGTAGGCCAGCTTTTTCCCCTGCCCTGCCTGGGTGCGGACAATGGAGCCAAGAAAGCTGCCTGCTTCCCGTGCTTCGCAGCAGAGTTGGTCGGTCAGGAGAACCGGTTCATATCCCAGATTCCGGCAGGCACTGGCCGCGGCACGGCAAAGCTCCCGCACGCTGCCGGTGATCCGGGTGGTCACATTGTCCAGCGTTTTGGGCGTTTCCTGCGCCAGCAGGGCCCGGGCCTGTGCTGAGAGCGCCAGATGATACTTTTCGGCAGCGGCAAGCGCCTGGGCGCAGGTGGAGGTATCCGGCACCGCCGGGCCGCTGGCGATCATATCCAGCGGGTCCCCCAGAATGTCGCTCAGCACGATGCTGAACACCTGCGCAGGGGCACAGCGCTGCGCGAACCGCCCGCCCTTCACACCGGAGAGCCGCTTGCGGATGGTATTCATCTCCACAATGTCGGCCCCGCTGGCCAGCAGCTGGCTCGTGATGTCCTGCAGCTCTGCCCCGGAAACGAGCGGCTGCTCGAACAGCGCACTGCCGCCGCCGGAAAGCAGGAACAGCACCGTATCCCCGGCGGTCAGCCCCTGCACCAGTTCCAGCGCCTTTTGGGTGGCCGCAAAACCGTTTGCATCCGGCACCGGGTGGCCCGCCTCATAGCAGGTCACCCCGGGGATCTCACCTTTCACATGGCCGTACTTGGTCACGACCACGCCGCCATCCACCCGGCCCAGCGTTTCAACCGCCGCGTGTGCCATCTGCCAGGCCGCCTTGCCCGCCGCCACCAGAAGCACCCGGCCCTTCCCGGGCCGGAGATCCCGCAGCGCGCGGCGCACCGCCTCATCCGGCAGAACAGCGTTCAGGCTGGAACGAAGGATCACATCCGCATCCCGGCGCAGTGCAGCATTCATAGACTCGCCCTCCTTGCAGCGGTGCCCGCCCCTCCGGGACAGCGCACCAGAAACAGCCGAATAAAAAATCAAGACCGACGATCTCTTTTGAAATCGTCGGTCTTGTTCCAATCCGAGTGGCGAGAATCGAACTCACGGCCTCTTGAACCCCATTCAAGCGCGCTACCAAAACTGCGCTACACCCGGACATCTGATCGAGCTTGTCGCTCACAGCTCAATCAGTATACCCGAAGAATGGTGTTTTGTCAAGCACTATTTTCAAATTTCTTCTTCATTTTCGGCAATGGCCGTTGTGCTGCCCACCGGCTGCGGAAACTCCACCGTAGCCAGCGCCACAGCGAACACGCTCTGCGCACCGGCATCCAGCAGAGCCTGCGCGCAGGCCGAGGCCGTGGCTCCGGTGGTCAGGACATCGTCCACCAGAAGGATGCGCTTTTCCTCCACAGCCTCCGGCCGGGCCACCCGGAAGGCACCCGCCACATTGGCCAGCCGCTCGTCAAGGGAAAGTCCCTCCTGCCGCCGGGTGGAGCGGGCGCGGGTCAGCGCGTCCGTGACCACCGGCACGCCCACCGCCCGGGCAAGGGGCTGTGCCATCCGCTCCGGCACATTGTAGCCGCGCTTTTTGCTGGAGGCCGGTACCGGAAGGATGCAGTCGTAACCCCTGTCAAGGCCCGGCACCGGTTCGGGCAGGGGCTCAGAGCCGCACATTCTGATCTCGCTGCCAAAGAGCAGGCGGGCCATCTCCACGCCCAGCTCCACAGCTGCCCAGGGCGCGCCCTGATATTTCGCCCGCAGCACCGCGCGGCGGACAAGGCCGGTGTATCGGTAGGGCGCAGCTGCCCCATCCAGCCGCCCCAGGTAGTGCTCGGAGCCGCGCAGCCGCATGGAGGGTGCACGGCGCAGCTCTGCCAGCCCATCGGCACAGTCCGGGCAGGCAGGCCGGCTGCCCAGCACCCGGTCACAAAAAGGGCAGCGGCGCGGGTAAAGCACCCAGCGCAGCTGCCGCAGTGTGCGGCTCAGGCCGCTGTAATAAAGCATCAGTCGTTCTTGACCGCAATGATGACGCGGACCTTTTTTCCGGCAGCGCAGCCGAAGTTATCGTACCAGCCGGTCAGATGGTAGCCATCCGCATCCACCTGAGCCAGCTTTGTGGGGTAATACTGGCCCTTGTACCACAGGTAGACCTGCACATTGTCTGCCATCTCATAGCGTTCACTGCCCGAGAGCACCGAGGCCGCGCCGACCTTGTCGATCTTCAGGGGCATCAGCTGCATCATGGCCTTGACAGAGCCGGTGGTCTCCCGCCGCACGGCAATGCCGCCCGCCAGCACCGGATACTTGATGGCCGTGGTGTAGCTGGCCGCCGCGCCGTTGACGTAGCAGATATAGGTTGCCCCGCCGCCGATGTAGTTGAAGATCTGCTTGAAGGGGGTGCCCGTGATCTCTGCGATCTGCTGGAAGCCAATGCTCATCAGGGAGCCGGTGTTGCTGGTCAGCTTCTGCCAGGCCGTGCTCAGGATATCGCCCGAAACGATACCCCACAGGATCTCGCTGGTGGTGGGCACCAGCAGGTTGGACAGGCGGTCTGCCGCCGTGGTACCGGTCACAGTGGTGGTACCCGAGGCAGAGCCGGAGCCGTCGGTGCCGTCCGTGGTCGATCCAGTGGTGGTGCCTGTCGTGGTCGTGGTGCCGGAGGCGGAGTCTCCCGCCACAATGCCGGTGAAAAGGTTCTTCAGGTCAGAATAATTCATGGCCAGATTTTTCACATCGTCCAGCACGCCGTAGCTCCACAGGTCGCCGGTCACATCGTTCAGGATGAGCCGGTCGATCTGTCCGGCATCGTTGACGGTATAGTAGCGGACATCGAGGTCACTCAGTGTTACCCCCGATAGGCGGCTGGGACGAACCGTCCCAGCCACACCCTCCGAAGTCGTATCCAGAATCTCTACATCGTCGGCCAGGGCGGCAGCGCCCAGCGCAGTGGCATTGGTATTGATGGTGCCGTTGACACGGCGGTCCTCGATATGCTCCACGCTCTCGCCCTCCGGGGTGACCTTGATCTCTACCAGCCACCCCTGCGGAAAGTTCAGGCTCTTGTCCACGTTCACAGTGCGGGCAATGCCGTCGGTGCACATGACGGAGACCTTCTGCAGAACATCCGCGCCGTTCTCTTCCACCAGACTGCGGGTGGCGGTCTGCACGACACCGTAGAACACACTGTCGGCTTCCTCGCCGGTCACGATCCCGGCAGCCTCATTGTTCATGCCCAGCAGCAGGGTGACGACCTCGCCCACGCCGCCGCCGTTGAGGGAGGACACCTGAGAGGCCACCGCAGAGGAGCCCAGCGTATAGCTGGTGCCTGCCACCGTTACACTGGTGGGGGCACTGGCACTGGGCGAAACTGCCGTGATGCGGCCAGCGGCGCGGCGGGTATAGACCCACAGCGTCTGTAAACTCTCGCTGTAATAATACACGTCGTATTTGTTCAGTTCCGCAGATTCCGACGCTTTGTCGTTGCGGTAGACCATCTTGGGAACAAAGGGCAGCTGGACCGTATCGCCCGCCACAAAGGGGCCCTTCAGGCTCTTGAGCATGACGCTGGAGGTATCCACCTGACCGTTGGAGACCGTGAAGCCCAGACTGCTGCCGTAGGCACTGCCGCTGGCGGCGTTGGCTGTCAGAGCGTTGTAGAACAGCAGGGTGCACTCCTCGTAGTTGAGCACCTCGCCCTGGCTGCGGTCCACCTGATTGCGCAGGCCCAGCTCACTGGCCTTGTTCAGCTGTGCGTTGGGGAAGGAGCCGCTCAGGTCGGTCATCTTATAGCCCATCAGCTTGAGGATGGCCGTGACCGCTTCTTCCAGCGTCACGGCGTTGTCGGGCCGGAAAGAACCGTCGGTGTAGCCGTTCATCCAGCCGTTCTGCACCGCAATGCGGACATAGGGTGCATAGGGCGAAGTGCCGGGCAGGTCGGTGAACAGGGTACCCACCGTGCCCTGAGAGCCCACGCTCTCACGGTAGGTGGAGTAGGACACCAGCATCCGGGCCAGTGCACCGCGGGTGACCACAGCGTTCAGAGCAGCCTGCTGGCTGCTGTCCATCGCGTTCAGCGTGATGGACAGCTGGACCGCCGTGTTGGCGCTGCCCGCTGCCGATGCCGGCAGCACCAGCATCGACACGGCAATGCTCACCGCCAGCAGAAATGCAAGGATTCGCTTTTTCATGGAAGATCCTCCTTAAAATAGTTTCTAATGTATTCCGGGTTGCGGCTCCCAGCGTCTGCTTCGTGCAAAGCCTTGCACTTGCATCCTGCTGGCCGCGGCCCCAACAACTCCTCCCTTCATCCGCCACTGGCGGCGGTCGTCGTTGTTGCCCCTATTAGGGGAGCTCCGCAAGGCGCTGGCAAAGCCAGACCGAAGCGGTAAGAGGTTTAATCATATCTCAGCGCTTCAATGGGGTTCAGCCTTGCAGCGCGCTTGGCGGGCAGATAGCCGAACAGCACGCCGATGCCCACCGAGATGCCAAAGGCCACCACGATGGAGTTGAACGAGGGGCTGACGGTCACATCAATGTCGCTGGAGATCATGGGCAGAATGCGGTTTGCCGCCATGGACACGATATAGCCAAGGACGATGCCCAGCACGCCGCCCAGTGCGGAGGTGGTGGCAGCTTCCACCACGAACTGCGACAGGATCACCCGCTCCTTGGCACCCAGTGCCTTGCGGATGCCGATCTCCCGGGTGCGCTCGGTCACCGACACCAGCATGATGTTCATAATGCCGATGCCGCCCACCAGCAGCGAGATGCTGGCAATGCCGGTAAGGATGATGATGACCATGTTGATCATCTCATTCATCTCTTCCAGCCACTCGCTGGCGCTGTAGATGTAGTAAGCGTTGTCGCTCTTGAGCAGGTCGTGCAGACCGCTTTCCACCACCGCCTTGGCTTCGTTGGCCCGGCTCTCGTCCTTCATGATCGCAACAAAGTTCTTGGCGCTGGACTGGTTGGAGAGCCGCATGGCCGTGGTGTAGGGCAGATAGATGCAGTCATCGTCGGAGCCCTGCTGCATGTTCTTGTCCGTCACCTTGGCGTTCAGCACGCCCACGATCCGGAACTTGTAGGCCCCCAGCTTGATGGTCTGGCCCACCGCGTTGCCGCCGTAGGCCGCCCGGTTGAGGTAATCACCAATGATGCAGACCTGCTTGTTGTCCTTGATGTCCATGTACTGCAGGCCGCGCCCCTGGGCGAGGGTATAGTTTTTCATCTCGGCGTAGTGCTCGTCCACACCGTAAACGCTGGTGCCGTAGCGGTAGGTCGCGGTGCCCACCTTGGGGGTGTTGTTGCTGAAATCGATCTGGGGCGAGACTGCGGAGATGAGCTCCTTGTTCTTATCCGCGATCTTATACACATCCTCCACCGAGGCGGTGCGGGAGCCGTAGCCCCAGACCTGAATGGACAGGGCATTCGTGCCCAGCGCCGAAAAGCTGTCCCGCATGCTCTGGGTCATACCGTTGCCCAGACCCACGATGACGATGACCGCCATGACACCGATGATGATGCCCAGCATGGTCAAAAAGGTGCGGAGCTTGTTGCTCCACACGTTCTGGAGGGCCTGACGGAAGGTCTCAATGATCATTTGTTCCCCTCCTGTTCTGCCGGTTCAAAGTTCAGCGTCGGCTGGACGATGGCTTCCGGCGCGCGGGAGTCGCCATCGTAGACCACCTGACCATCCTCCAGCCGGATGATGCGGTCGGCCTGCACGGCAATGGAGTTGTCATGGGTGATGAGCACCACCGTATGGCCCTGCCCATGCAGGTCCTGCAGCATTCCCAGCACCTCGCGGCCGGTGTGGCTGTCCAGCGCGCCGGTGGGCTCATCAGCCAGAATGATCGCCGGGTTGCGCACCAGCGCCCGCGCGATGGACACGCGCTGCTGCTGGCCGCCCGAAAGCTGGTTGGGCTTGTTTTTCAGCTTATCGCCCAGCCCCACCTGCTCCAGCACCTCGCGGGCCCGGCGGTGGCGCTCGGCGCGGGGGATGCCCGCATAGACCAGCGGCACCTCCACGTTTTCCAGTAAGTTTAATTTGGGCAGAAGATTATACTGCTGGAAGATGAATCCCAGCATCTCGTTGCGGATGGAGGCCAGCTCGTTCCGGCTCATCTTGCCCACATCCCGACCGTTCAGCCGGTAGGTGCCCGCCGTGGGCACATCCAGGCAGCCAATGATGTTCATGCAGGTGGACTTGCCGGAGCCGGACTGGCCCACAATGGCAACAAACTCGCCTTTTTCTATTTTCATGGTGATGTGGTCGGCGGCTTTTACCGTGGTGTCGCCCATCTGGTAATACTTGCAGACCGCATCAAATTCGATCAGAGCACTCATTCCATCCTCCCATCAGAAGATCATCATGCCGCTGCCATCGTCATAGTAGCTGTCGCTGCTGACCGAGTTGGGGTCGTAACCAATGGTGTCCCCCTCCTGGATGCCGCTGACGATCTGGGTGTAATCATCATCGCTGACACCGATCTTGACGGCCACATAGACAAAGCCCTCGGGTGCCTCCATGGTGGCATCCGCCTTGGAAGCGCTGGGGGAATCCTGGGTCACCAGCACATAGCCGCCCCGGACGATGGCCGCATTGGGCACGGTCAAGGCGTTGGCAGCCTCGGCCACCACGATCTCAGCGTTGGCGTTCATGCCGGGGCGCAGGCCGTCGGTCTCGTCAATGCGGATGGTCACCGGGTAGGTGGTGGTGCCGCCGTTGGAAGTGCCCTTCATGGAGACGCGGGTCACAGTGCCCACATAGTTCTTATCCTGCACGGCATCGGCTGTGATCTGCACCTTCTGGCCCACAGTCAGGGAGCTGATCTGCAGCTCGTCCACATTGATGACCATTTCCAGATAGCTCAGGTCGTAGATGACGCAGAGGGTATCGCCGGATTTGACCGCGTCGCCCACCTTGGCATCCTTTTCAATGATGGTGCCGCTGATGGGAGAGGTTACGGTATAGTTGGCCATGGTATCCTGCAGGTTCTGCAGGGAGATCTCAGCGCTGCGCAGGGTCTCAGAGGCAGACTGGATGCTCTCGGTCAGGTCATCGCCGCTCAGCTCGATCAGGATATCGTCCTTGGCAACGGTCTGGCCCTCCTGCACATGGATGGAGGTCACGGTGCCTGCGGCCTGTGCGGTCAGGGTACGCTCTGCCTGATAGCCAAAGGTGGCAGAACCGATGGAGCTGATCCCGTTGATGGAGGCGGTGGCCGCCTGCGCGGTGGTCAGGCCGCCTGCATTCCGCACGGCAATGGTCACGGTGCGGGTGAGCAGGTTGCCGGTGCTCAGTGCATCCGTTCCGGTCACGCTGGTCACGGTGCCGTCCAGCTGCTCAAAGGTGCCGTCCAGCGTCACCTGGGCGGTCTGGCCCACGCTGAAATTGGCGGCATCGGCGGCGGGGAATTCCAGCGTCAGCAGCATTTTGGAGCTGTCGCGGATGACGGCGACCTCCTGCCCGCTGGTCACCTCGTCGCCCTTGGCGACCTTCAGGGTGCTCACGGTGCCATCCACCTCGGCGCGGACATACTGGCGGTCCACCACCTTGTCATAGCTGCGCTGTGCCTGCTGCATGGCGATCTCAGCCTTTTCAAAATTGGTAGAAGCGTCCGAGCTGTCCAGCGTGTAGAGGATGCTCCCCTCATCCAGCACGTCACCCTCCTCAAACTCGCCGGTGAGCACCTTGCCCTCCACCAGAGATTTCACGGTGTAGGTGTTGGCAGGGTTCAGGGTACCGGTGCCGCTCAGGGTGTTGGAGACATCCCGCACTTCAGGGCTGGCTTCCAGATAGCTGGGGTCCACGGCTGTGGTGCTGGCGCTCTTGGGCTTGAGCAGAAACACACCGCCCGCGATCACCACACAGACCACCGGCACGAGCCATTTCCAGTTCTTCTGCAAAAACAGCACCGGGGCCTTGGTTGTCTGTGCCGCAGGCGTTTCCGCACCCGGGTTCTCCGCGCCGTCCTTCTTCTTATTCCAGATCATCATGTTCCTCCTATCAGATTCAGGCCCGCCGGAGGGCGGCCTGTCAGATTCCTTTCCTATGTATAGGTGTAGTGTATCGCATTTTGCCCGGATACACAAGCGTCCAAATTTCGTTTGAACGCTTTTCAGCAAATTTTCACAGATTGTAAACCTATGCGCAAATCGCAAGTTGACCTGCCTGCCGCTTTCTGGTTTAATCGGGACGTTGTTTGTACCAAATCAGAGGAGGATTTTTTACCATGAATCAGACCAGTAAGTTCTCGGTGCGCGATATCTGCTACGCGGGCCTGTTTGCCGCCGTCATCGCCGTGATGGCACAGATCTCCATCCCCATGCCGCTGGGCGTACCCATGACCATGCAGACCTTCGCCATCACGCTGGCTGCCGTGGTGCTGGGCTCCAAGCTGTCCGCCATTGCCACGCTCGTTTACCTGCTGCTGGGCGCTGTGGGTGTGCCCGTGCTGGCCAACTTCTCCGGCGGCATCGACAAGTTTGTCGGCCCCACCGGCGGCTTCCTGATCTCCTTCCCCATCATGGCCTACATCATCGGCCTGGGCGCGGAGCACAGGGATGCTTTCAAGGGTGCTTTCCCCGTGGCGGTTGTCGTGGGCACTGTGGTCAACTATATCGTAGGTGTCATCCTGTTCGTGATCGTCGCCCACAGCACCGTGTCTGTGGCCGTTTCCGCCTGCGTTCTCCCCTTCATCCCCACCGCCATCATCAAGGCTGTGCTGGCCTGCGTGCTGGGCCTGAACATCCGGAAGCGGATCCCGGGGGTAAAAAAGGCATGAGCATCGTACTGCGCCCGCATCACCTGCTCTGCACCCAGGGCTACTCCGGCCACGGCTACAGCGAAGCCTTTGTGGAGCACATGAACGATGTCGTTCACCAGCTGCGGGAGGTGCCCGGGACGAAGATCCAGCTCACCTTCTCCACCGACACCCTCTGTTCCTGCTGCCCCAACAAGCTGGGCACCGACCTGTGCGACACACAGGAAAAGGTCAAGCGGTACGACCGCAAGACTGTGGAGTATTTCGGGCTGGAGGAAAAGGAATACGACTATCAGGCTCTCATCCGGGAGATCGATGCAAAAGCCACCCCCGAGATGCTGGCCGATATCTGCCGGGACTGCTGTTGGTTCCCCATCAGCGCCTGCTGCAAGAATATCTGCGAAGGCAAATACGTGAAATAACATTTCCCCCTATACAAGAGGCCGCCGTGCAGGAGATGATCCTGCACGGCGGCCTCTTTGTTTTATTCTGTTTCTGCGGCCTGCACCGTTACATAGACCCCGGCGGGGACACAGGCGGCCCAGGCATCCTGCTCGCTCAGCCAGCCGAATTGCTCGCACACATGGTCCGGGCACTGACTGTCGAGGAAGGCGATGGCCCCATCCTTTACCTGCAGATGTACGATATAATCGCCCACATCATACAGATAATCGTGGTCCTCGTCCAGCGGGATCGTCTCAGTGATGCCGTCGCCGAAATCGACCACGGCCACCAGCGGCTCCGCTTTTGGGGCGTTGGCACGGTACAGCACGAACAGGAGTGCTGCCGCGGCCAGCACCACGGCCGCAAAGATCAGGTTTTTCTGCCAGCTTTTCAGGCGTTTCATGCAGCGTACTTGCTGGCAGCTGCACCTGCAATGCGGCCAAAGACAGTGAAGTCAGCCACGGCATTGCCGCCCAGACGGTTTGCACCGTGGACACCACCGGTCACCTCACCTGCTGCGAACAGGCCGGGGATGACCTCGCCGTTCTCGTTCAGAACTTCAGTGTTGGTGTTGATCTTCAGGCCGCCCATGGTGTGATGCACACCTGCGGTGACCTTGATGGCATAGTAGGGAGCGGTATCCAGCTTGTTTGCAAAGCTGGTGCGGCCAAAGTTGGGGTCGTTCTTGGCCTCAACATAGCCGTTCCAGGTGTTCATGGTCTCGGCAAAAGCAGTCTCATCAACGCCCATTGCCTTGCCCAGTTCCTCATAGGTCTCACCGGTCACGGTGTAGCCCTTCTTGATGTAGCCCTGAATGACGCTGGAAGCATCGGCCATAGCCTGATCCACCACCAGCCAGCTGTAGCTGCCGGTCTGAGCGATCTCAGCGGCGGAAACCACATCACGGGTACCGACTTCATCAATGAAGCGCTTGCCCTCGGCATTGATCAGCACAGCGCCGTCGCCGCGCAGACCCTCGGTGATCAGGGCAGCGGTGTTTGCCTCCACGGTGGGGTGGATCTGGATCTGATCCATATCCACGGTGTCAGCACCGATGGCCTGTGCCATCTTGATGCCCTGGCCCAGGATGCCGGGGGCGTTGGTGGTCATAAAGCCCTTCAGCTCGGGTTTGTACTCAACGACCATATCGAGATTTGCGCCGAAACCGCCGGTGGTCAGCACTACAGCCTTGGCATTGATGGTGATGGTCTCACCGGAAGCACCGGTGGCCTTGATGCCAACAGCAGCGCCGTTGTCATCGGTCAGGATCTCGGTGGCGGTGGTGTTCAGCATCATCTGGACACCAGCCTTCTCACAGTTTTCCTCCAGCAGGGGGATCATGTAGGAACCGACGGAAACGGTCTTGCCCTCTGCGTTCACAGGGCGATGGATGCGCTTGACGGATGCGCCGCCGAAGCTGGAAACGCTGTGCAGGGTGATGCCCTGCTCACCCAGCCAGTCGATGGCATCAGCGCTGTTGGAGCACAGGGTCTCCACCAGCGCAGGGTCATTGACACCCTTGCCGCCGATCATGGTATCCAGCTCCATCAGCTCAACGCTGTCAAAGTAGCCGGTGGGGTTGGCCTGGTAGGCAGCCCACTGCTCAGCCACGGTAGCAGCCAGAGCGGTGATGGTCTCGTTGTCAGCGTACTTTTCAGCAGCGGTCTTCAGGGTCTTTTCGACACCTGCGCCTTCGGCAAACTCGTTCTCATCCTGATACACGGTCTTGCCGGCGTTCATGCCGCCGGTAGCGCGCACGGAGTTGCCGCCCACCACGGGCTGGCTCTCCACGATGACAACGCTCTTGCCCTCGCTGGTGGCAGTCAGGGCAGCGGTCATACCTGCGCCGCCTGCGCCCACGATGACGATGTCGGTATCAACGGTAGAATCCTCAGCAGGCTCAGCGTTGTTCTCCACAGCGGTCTGGAAATCCTCAGGCTTCAGACCAGCAGCGGTAATGGCAGCAGCGGCTGCCTCCTTGATGGCATTGGAGGTAATGGTTGCGGTAGACACGCCGTCCACGGCAATGCTGCCACTCTCGGCAATGGCAGCGGGCAGCTGCTCGATTGCCTTGGAGCCAACGCCCTCGGTCTCATCGGCACCCTCAGCGGTGCAGCCGGTGATTTTGCCGTCGGTCAGGGTCAGGGTAACGGTAACATCGCCGCCAAAGCCCTTGGCAGTGCCGGTGAAGTCGCCGGTAGCACCCGTGCCGGTGGTAGCGGCAGGCTTGCTGCCGCAGCCGTAGCCCAGCAGGCTCACTGCAACAACAGCGGCCATGGCCAGCGCTGCAATGCTCTGTTTCATCTTCGTGTTTTTCATGGTTTCTTCTTTTTCCTTCTCAGTTGAACCAATGTTGCAGGCAGTTAGCCTGCGCGAACATATATCAGCATAAAAAGGGGGCTGCCCATTCGGAAGGCAGCCCCCTTTGCCGAACTAGGAAAAGATCAGGCGTTGGCCTGTGCAGCAGCAACAGCGCAGGCAACGGTAGCGCCGACCATGGGGTTGTTGCCCATGCCGATCAGGCCCATCATCTCAACGTGTGCGGGCACGGAGGAGGAACCTGCGAACTGAGCATCACCATGGACGCGGCCCAGAGAGTCGGTCAGGCCATAGCTTGCGGGGCCTGCAGCCACGTTATCGGGGTGCAGGGTACGGCCCGTGCCGCCGCCGGAAGCGACGGAGAAGTACTTCTTGCCGTTCTCGATGGCCCACTTCTTATAGGTGCCGGCGACCAGGTGCTGGAAGCGGACGGGGTTGGTGGAGTTGCCGGTGATGGAGCACTGGACGTCCTCCTTCTTCATGATGGCAACGCCCTCCATGACGTCGTTAGCGCCGTAGCACTTGACAGCTGCGCGCTCGCCCTCGGAGAAGGGGATCTCCTTGACGACGGTCAGGGTCTGAGTGGGGATGTCGTACTCGGTCTGCACATAGGTGAAGCCGTTGATACGGGAGATGATGTAAGCGGCGTCCTTGCCCAGGCCGTTCAGGATGACGCGCAGGGGGGTCTTGCGGACCTTGTTTGCGGTGCGGGCGATGCCGATAGCACCCTCAGCAGCGGCGAAGGACTCGTGGCCTGCCAGGAAAGCGAAGCAGGTGGTGTCCTCGCTCAGCAGACGAGCGCCCAGGTTGCCGTGGCCCAGACCGACCTGACGCTGCTCAGCGACAGAACCGGGGATGGTGAAAGCTTCCAGACCTTCGCCGATGGCGGCTGCGCACTCGGCAGCATCGGTCAGGCCGCGCTTGACGGCGATAGCGGTACCCAGGGTGTAAGCCCAGACAGCGTTATCAAAGCAGATGGGCTGCACGCCGCGGACGATCTTGTCGCAGTCGATGCCCTTAGCGAGGAGCATCTCGTTGCAGGCGTCCAGAGATTCGAGGCCGTTGGCCTTCAGGCATGCCTCGATCTTCGGCATGCGGCGATCCATAGATTCAAAAGTTGCCATGAGTTGTTCCTCCTCTCTTATTCCTCACGCGGGTCGATGTACTTGACAGCGCCTGCTTCCTTGCTGAAGCGGCCGTAAGTACCCACGTTCTTCTCGTAAGCCTCGTTGGGGGTCTTACCATGACGAATGTCTTCCATCATCTTGCCCAGCTTGACGAACTGATAGCCGATGACCTCGCCGTTGGCATCCACAGCCAGCTTGTTGATGTAGCCCTCGGTCAGCTCCAGATAACGGACGCCCTTCTCCTTGGTGGAGAAGATGGTGCCGGTCATGGAGCGCAGGCCCTTGCCCAGGTCATCCAGACCTGCGCCGATGGGCAGA